>Ga0210059_1003676_pt1 | contig 24652 bp, 14 predicted proteins | sample Ectturendosymbi2_FD_188042 | JGI IMG/M metagenome (GOLD analysis project Ga0210059, IMG submission 188042) | Ecteinascidia turbinata endosymbiont from Florida, USA - Sample 2 (SPAdes) (version 2) | ecosystem: Host-associated > Tunicates > Ascidians > Unclassified | place: Key West, Florida...
GGTTTCAGGCCCAATAAACTAAACAAGTTAGTTTCAGGGCAAATTGTTTATTTTTAGGGCAAATTGTTATTTTCAGGGCAAATTTTTTCCGCCCCCCCAGTAAAATGCTTTCCCGTACGCCTATGGCTGAAAGGTTCGCAAGGGGTGGCGAGTATGGCAGCGGCATACTGTTGAAAAGCATTAAATGCATCGTTTTCATCATTCGTAGACAGATTATCATTTCACTGCAAACGCCATAATCAAGACAAAGCGGACACCACATTGAGCAAACACCGAGACCTCTTCAAACTTGCTTGTTCAAAGTTGGATTTATGAGTAAAAAACGCTGTATATTTCGATAGTGTCTTGTCTGCTTGGTTTCATTTTTAGTGGCAATGCAAACTGAACTTTAGTGGCAATGCAAACTTGGTTTCGTTTTTAGTGGCAAATGCAAACTGAACAGGACTATATCATGCGTGACGATTTGGCGATAGCTGCTTTGCTTTCAATCGTTGTAAAAAAGATCAAAATAATACAAAGCATTTTCACAAAGAACCTTGTTCGGAGCTGTTAAAACACTTGTGGCGCCATGTACGATACGAAACGTGCTGTTTTATTTGAGCAGACCGCCAGTGATTTTTTTATTAAAGGTCTGGGAGGTAGTTTTGCTATGCCTGTATTTCTCACATTCCTCAATACTAGAATTTGGTAGGTGGGTATACAATGTTGGGAAGATACCTTCCCATCAACCTAATAAGTATTCGCCCCGGGGCATCATCAGATCTCTGCACGCCCCTGCCAACTGTGCAGTCGTCATGGACCCCCAGTGGTCTACGGACCCCAGTTTGGGAAACCCTGTCTTAATACACGTATGTCTTCCTATGAGTCAGATGTCCTGAAGAAATAATCATGAATCGTATGTGCAGTTGGCGAGACAAGGTTTTGGCGAAACAAATTTGTGCGTTTGAGTAACTGCTTCCATGTCATTTGGAGCCTCGTTGCACGCGGTGAAGTATCACGTCCGAGTCATAATGAATCGCATGGAAGTACCTTAACGCAAGTCAAAATGTAATCAACATTACGAACTGCTGCATCTAAGAAAGTAGATTTTACGAAATCCGCCGCAGTTAAGCTCTGGGTTCAGATGCCATGTTCCCACCGCAGACCTTTCCATTTTTTCTTCTTTGTATATGAATCTACTTTTTTGCTGCAACTGTTTATACAACATCTTTTTAACAAGTTGTATCCTACTGCAAAAATATGTTTAAATAAAGAAGACCGGATAGCAGTGTTCAGAACCAATTGTCCACAGCAACAATATATAGTGAGACTTCATTTTCTACTGTGGTATTAGCTTTAGCCGTAACGGTAACGTATAGATGTAGTCATGGCCTTAGAAAAATCAAATGCAGGTGCCTACAAAGAGTTAACCATATGATCCATTTTATCATCCTTGCATGTTGTGCTGCGTGGTTTGAACAATTCCTGACACATGTGGTGCTAAGGTTACCAGACGTCCTTCAGCGCCAAGGACTTTCCTTGAATTTGCTATCAAAGCTGGTTTTACCCTTGATCCATGAAAAATATTTTGTTGACCTTGAACAGTTGTGGAATTGCTGATTATTGAACTACTGATTACAGTGAACATTCAAGAATACAGAATAACGTGTAGATTTGTTCCATCTTAAACAGTTGTGCAGTAAAAAGTACCCGTTGTTATTCACCAGTGTTTGGTGGAAAAAATTTGCTACACCCAGGGACACCGGAATGAGGGTGCATTACGGGACACTGTCCCTCTGCCCTTTGAAACGGGGGCACAGGTGCCCTTACATACCAGTATCATAAGTAATTTAATGATTTATCAAGATCAACTTGAAACAAATCTATTGCAGCTATTCGTGCACACCTAAAATTCAGGATGGTTTTCTATAATTTCTATTATTAGTTTTGTGGTCAACATTGTTGCTAAACACGTAAATGCGGAAAGAATGACTATTATGGCTATGGGTGTGTTTTTATACTGAACTCAAGCAAACAGTTTTAAACTCGTGGTGAGTCAAAGCCATGGGCATCCGCAGGGGCGAATCCAGAAATGGCGATTGAGGCGATCGCTCCTCCCTAAACACATTGCTTTGTCACAGAAGTGTTGTGAAGTATACTTCATCTCTTTATAGTGAACCCGTAATGAGACTTGACTAACAATTATTACTGCAATCGCCGCTCTGACCTTATTGGCTGGATCTGCCCCGGGGTCAAAACGGGCATTTGACCCTCTCAGTAAATTGGGACTAAGAATTAAAACTTTCTAGAAAATTTGACGTCAACAGCTCAATTTTGATTAAATGATTAATTTCTTGCAATAACAGTTTATTTGCCGATACGTACGACACTCACACGGCATAAGAGCCAGTTCACTGTCCTGGTGCTGTGCAGTGCTGAGCTTGCAGACCAGTTCACTCATGACCGCTCCTTTGCCTGCAGGCATAGGCGTAGCCAGGGGGGCCTAGTAGGCCATGTCCCCCCCACAAATTTTTAGAACATATAGTCATTTGTGCTTTGAGACGCGGTATCACAAACAAAATAGTGTTATTCGCCTAAAATCAAACATTTTGGTCCCCACCAAATTTTTTGGACTCCACATTTTTGGGCTGGCTACGCTACTGCCTGCAGGGCAAGTTGCCAAACTTGCGAGCGGGTTGTTTCACTGATGGTCTTTATCGTGTAATAATAACATGGCAACAAATCTTCAAATGATCACTTCAAGATACGATATTAGGCGTTTTGTTGCATGTGACTCTTGAATGCAGACATCTTGGGAGGTAATGTAGGGAGACAGCGACTGCTTATAGCGGCAAGCAGGGACGCCGGAGAGCGGTGGCATTGCCCATTGAACGCAGACATCTTGGCAGGTTATGTAGCGAGACAGTGACTGCTGATAGCGGCAAGCAGGGACGTCGAAGAGCAGTGGCATTGAACACCTGACCTTTCAAACGAGGGACAACGGGGGCAAAGGTATCTTTTCATAGGCAATTTTATGATTTATCAAGATCGAATTGAAACAAGTTGTCTATAGGTTGTTTTATTATTTTTGAAGTCAACATGATTGTTGAAATGTAACAAGCATAATTGGCAGGCCCTAACCAGATTAGGACACCAGGGGAGGCGAAGAGTTTACTGACGGAGCCCAAATTTTTTAAACTGCGTCCAACACATTTTTCCAGGAAGGGGCAAAATTTTTTCAGAGGAGATTAAGTCCCCTGCGCCCCTCCTAGGTTTCCTACGGGCCTGATAATTGGTAACGATTTTTTTGTTTTTCGTAAGTTAATATTGCCCTCAACTTTTTTTCTGCCCCCACCCCTGCCCTATCGACGTTCCCGCGTCCCTGGCTACATCACTATGTCTAAAAAGTATTCAAAGTGGGCAGTTTCCTTGAAAAACTTTCAAGCGATCCGGCAACTCTATGTGGTGCGTTTGATCATTACAAATGCTACAACAACTTCATATAAAATCATAGCGGTGGTTAAGCAGACTTTTCGGAAGAGCAAAACCACTTTACCCAACTTTTTGCCGTTCTAGCCCAAAACTGTTCAACAAAAAGGTCATCAGCACCTTTTCGCCCTTTAACGACAATCTTGCTACAGGCGGTAGCCTGACTGGTGCAATTTTGTCGCGTCACGTCGAGCTTTCAAAATACAGCACGAGTAAAATCTAAAAAAACAAATAATACGCAAAACGAATACACTGCTTTACTAGAATCTATTATGCATTTCAGAATTCCGTCGACAGCGTTAAAAATTGCTACTGAAACGGAAGTCGGCGCATCAGATACACCATAGTGATATAAGCGCAACAAATCGGTATGACCCAAGCGTTCAAATCGTTCAGCAAAGCCGGTTTCGTTCAGAATTTCATCAACTTTATTTATGAAGTGCTGTTCGTGCTGCGCAGTGAACGTTACAATGGAACAGGTGTAATTCGGCTTCCATTTCACCACATGTACAAACACGATAGTTGTTTTTAGTGATATTTAACGAACTATGGACGCAGCGAAGCATACAGGGAATGGAAGTCATATGGGGATTGAATCCTAACAAATGATGAGTACTTTTTTATATGTGATTTGATTTCCAGTGGTAGAGAGTTCCACAAGCTGGAAGCCTTACGGAGGAAGAAGTTATAGGCCAAGGATTTTTTAGAAGTGGTATTTGAACATTTTAATTGTGACGTAAAGCATACGGAACAAATTCTTTGAACGATCTGAAAGAACTGGCAGGAAAGGGGCAGGGTACCATATCAAAAATTAATTTGGATACATAACAAAGCAGAGACACTTCTCTACGTAAATGTAGGCTTGAGAGGAGCACATCGTTGGAGGATGTAGTTTAAGACAACCTAGTATTATTTTAGCAGTGGAGAGTTGTGCTTTGTCTAACATTCGTTTCTCATCAGAACATTGTCGTAGATAATACTATCATAGTCAAAGACCGGCAATATGTTCGTTTTATATATCATGAGGAGAGCATAGCGAGGCATAGGATTGACGAATGAACGAAGACGGTTAATGTTGGTCATCACTTTCTGATGTAAGTGTATAAGATGAGTGTGCCAAGAGAGACTGTGATGAAATAGTAAGCCTAAATGTTTATGTCTATCTGTTTCCGAGAGGTGGGTATTATTAAATAATAAAGTGGGGTGATCATTCCTGTGCTTAGATATGGTCATAACCGCAGTTTTATGGGAGTTGAAAGTAACATTCCAAAGCTCAGACCAATCGTGCAACGTGCAGAGGTCTTGAGTAAGTACACTGTGCAAGTGGACAGGACACTTATCTGAATAAAACAGGGTGGTGTCATCTGCAAAGAGAGAGATACTGTAGATGCTTTAATATTTGTAGCAATGTCATCAACATAGATTAAAAATAACAGAGGGCCTAAAACAGATCCTCGGAGAACACCACAATTCATATACTTAAGATCCGAACGATTACGGCCCAGAAGAACGACGGAAGAGATAAGAGGATAGAAGGTTCAAGAGAGAGCCGACAATCCCAAGTTGTTGCAATTTAAAAATTAAGCAAGTATAATCAACACGATCAAAAGCTTTAGATATGCCAAGGGAAACTATTCTTGAAGAGAGATTTGAATCGTAAGCTTGGTACAAACTGTGATAGGTACCAAGCAATGAAGTTAAGGTAGAATGTTGTTTCCGAAAGCCAGAGTTGTTAGGTATTAAAAGTGTATGGTATTCTAGGTAGCTATAAACATGCTTATGAAGAAGTTTTTCGAACACTTTTGAAAAAGACAACAACGCAATTGGACGGTAGTTTTGAACAACTGTTTGAGAACCGGTTTTATGAATTGAAATTACAGTAGCAGTCTTCCAAGATGTAGGGAATACTTCTGAAGACAAAATTAGGTTAAAAAGACTGAAAGGAGTAGCGAGCGATTGGCTGCAAATTTTTAGGATTCGATTGGGCAAGCCTTTGCATTTATTACGATGTAGACTATTTAAAACACGAAATACTTGAAATGGATCAAAGGTTGGAGGGAGTAATCGATGATCAGTAAGAAAGTGGAAAGGTGACAATTTATTTATATCATAAGCAGGAGAATTGGAAATTGAAGCAAAATATTCATTGAAAAGATTCAATTCACATATTCCTCATGCACAGGTTTTCCACTTAGGGTTATTGGGTAGTTGTATTGTTTGTTTGGTTTCCAGAACTGATTTAAAAGGCTCCAGTAATCGGCATGAGATGTATTAGTGGTGTTTAGTTTATTTATATACCTCATGTTATAACGTTGTTTAGCCAATTTGATTTTCCGTTGGACCAGATTTCTAAGTTTGTTATAGAAACGTCTGTAGTTAATATTGTTGGTTTTACGCAAACGTTTGTAATATCGAGTTCGCTTACGAATTAAAGTTTTAAGCTCGTGATTAAACCAAGGTTCATTTCTTTTAGAAGGGTAAATAATTTTCGTAGGAATGAAGGTTTTAAGAGTTTGATTAATAGCATCCGTAATATTAAGTGGGTACGGTCAACATTGGGTGAGTTCATGATAATGAATTCCAAGGGAGTTGCACAGAGAGCATTATGCAAGTCTGAAAAATTTCCTTTGGCATAACCCATACAATAACTGGTTTCGAAGCTGTACAGCGCTGAAGTGAAAAATTAAATTTAATGAAAATGGGATTGTGATCTAAGTTGCTGATAGGATCTAAAATACCAAGAGACTACAGCGAAGTGATATTTGTTAGAACCCAATCAAGAATCTTGCATTCGCGAGTAGGAGTGTCAATTAATTTCTCCTTATTGCAACAATTTTTGGAAACACCTTCCAAAATTGAAAAGAATGTCCCTCCGACTTTGCAAATTTTTGCCTGCTTTTCAGGGAAACCAAATGCCCTCCTGTCTTATCCACCAATGCTCATTTTCTTCCCAAGTCTTTTAACCCATCTCGGTTGTTAATTTCTTTATGATTGCGCCTAACCCTAGAGCAGCTATGTCCAAATCCGCGGGCCGCATGCGGCCCAGTTTAGGTTTTAGTTGCAGTGAAAGTATCTTGTATTCTGACAACCAGTCCTTATTTTTAATCTTAAATTTGACAAAGATCAAAGAAAGCCATTCAATGTGCGGCCCTAAATAATACTACATGTCATTCAATATGCGGCCCTGGTTAAGATAGTGACATAATTTTGGGCTCAACAAACCATATGAGTTGGACATAGCTGCCCTAGAGCAGGGGTGGGGAACCTTTTTGGCTAAGAGAACCATGAAACCTACATATTTTTAACTGTATTTCCGTGAGAACCATATAGTATGTTTCAACACTCAATGCAACTAACTTTCTTAACTAACGTGTGCATTTTCAAGCAAATCAACAATTTTAAACAATGATAAATGCCTGAAATTTGTCTTTAATAACATGCTTCTTACTGTTAATGCGACTTCTGGTGCTGCATGGTGTTGCTGATGGCTTTGTAGGAAAATTACAGAAAAAGTTTCATCCGTAACAATCGTGTTAAGAAAACATCAAGCCAGCCAGATGCCGTCATCAAAAGAGCCACATCTGGCTCGCGAGCAATAGGTTCCCGACCCCTGCCCTGGAGAGTAGCAAATTATACCATAGCTGACTCGTACACATGCTAAGAAACCGTCAGTGGCGGATCAATAATATATCAAAAAATTCAAGAGAAAAAGTATGAAAACATAACTTTTTAAATCACCAAAGCCCGTCAATAATTTGAAAAACTTCGACCAAGCTTGAGATTTTCTGAAATTTTTTAATGCAGATCGCTTTTTCCCTCTGAGGTCAGGGGATTACTGCTGTCCTCAGCAGGATTCAACACCCAATTTTTGCCAGGTCATCTTGTTTATTTAAGGTAGGTTCTGCGTCTTTTGACTTTGTTCAAGGTACTGTACCTTGCTTTCATGACCACTCGAACCCTGATAAAAATGAAGCCCATACAAGTGGAAACGTCATCATCTAAAGTGGCAAGCAGTAGTCTTGACCAATTTTCACTAATGCAGATTGAATCCGTTTTAATCAGTTTCTTCGCGAAATCGACATTTTCGTCGATCGTAACAGATCATATGAGGAAAACCGATATGGTGAAATCACTCACTGCGCTTGCGCTATTGTTGCTTACCATTTTTGCCTCTTGGAGATAGTGCAGCATGATGCGACAATATTTTGTGCAAGCGCTTGAAAAACTTTATATGGAACTTGATGCAATTGACTTGTTTATTTGGAAAAAATGGCCAAGAAACGGTACTGCCATGATTTAAAGAAGTCTTGTAGCTATGGATGGTTGTGAGAATAAGGACTGTTGTAAAAATAACCCTGCTTAAACAAGAAGTTTTCGAAGAGTATAGGCCATACCAGCCCTTGCTGCATTTCAATTCGAAAAATGTCGTATGCTTTGAAATTATAGGACACACGAAGGTGGACCTCGAGGAAATGGCACAGCGTCGCGAATGTTCCGTAGTCCGAGTAAAAACATAACCAATCTTTCAAAACCCATTCCGTATCCGGCATGGGGCGTGCCGCCGAAACGGCGCAAATCCAAGTACCAGTCGTATTTATCGGCCATCTTCAACGACTCCAGCTTTTTCTGCAAGACATCCAGCCTATACTCTCGCACGCTGCCTCCACACAACTCGCCGCAGTGGGGAAACAACAAATCAACAGCAGCGACCTGTGGTAAGGAGGTGAAGTTGCAGTTAGTTGAAACAGCACTGGAATAAACGTTAGCATGCAAGTATAGACAACCATCATGCAAACACAGCCGGAAGCAGTTCAAACTATTGATGCAATTACTTCGTAATTTATTCACATATTGTTAGAATCTACCATCAGCACAAGACACACACATCAATGTAATTACTCACCGTACGTTCATCGGAATTACTCAGCATATAAAATGGTCTTGTTTCAGAAGGAAAATCTGTCACAAAAACTGGTGTCGAACCGCTGTACGACGTAAGAAATGTTTCGTGGTCGGCATTCAAATCATCGCCCCACATTGGAGGTGCAGTCTTCAGAAGTGTTGATTTATTTTGCAGCAAGTCCACAGCTTCAGTATAATTCATCCTGAAGACATGCAATTCATAATTATTGATTTAACTTCTCAACCTGCATGGCTACTTTTCTTTCGATGTTCCTGGGCGCAAAAATATGATGGTTCTTCCTAGAAAAGCAATAGTCCTCATCTTCTGAAACAAGTTGTATAAGCATGATGTCGTATAGTGCCCAAAAATTTAACACTTTTGTTTAAGTCATCTGGGTCTTTCCCAACTTGGAGAATCCAACAAGGAAGTAAAGAATAAATACAGCTAAACCGTGTAACTTCGTGCATCCAAACTTGAAAAACAACTGATATCGCATAAACGAAATCCAGCTCCCTCCAAAATAAGTGATGAGACAGTGTTCTCCGTGTTTTTTTCGGACTACACATTCCAGTTAATTATTCATAAAACAACAATTTCACTGCCTAGTGCCTACTTCATAAGATTCTGGAAACCCGATCTGTTATTTACGGTTACTTAAATGTTTCTTCAAATTTTGTTCCTGACGTCATCCTAGGTAACACGGGACGAGAACTGGATAGCAGATTAGTTGCTGCATGTTGTGATTCGCGTGAGAGCTGCTGAGCTGGTCACGTTTGTGTGACGTAAATTACGTTTACTGATTGCTGCAATATGTCTACAAAAGAAACTGCGGATCGTGTCTGGAGTGTTTAATTAATTAAGTAAATTGCAGCAATGATTAATTAGGCATATAATGCTAATGCTTGACAAACGCTGCAGTTTGTAAGGTCATGGTCTGGTGACAGTGGCGTGCAGAGGTCGGTGATGCCCGGGGCGACTGCTTGATTGTATGCCCCCTACGAAATTCGAATCTTGAGTAGTGGCGTATGGTGGTCTCTTACTGGATATACACTATTTGCGACGTCACAATATGACGTCATATTCACGCTTGCAAACCAACGTTTTGGCGAAATTTGTTCACAGAACATGCATATTGTATTCTACATGCCACTCTCCTTACGCGTTGTTGTACAATGTGTCACTATAATGAAAGTAATTATCAGCGCTCCAAGTTAGGAGACCGGAGCAAGAGACAGCATTAATCGCTTGGACAGAGCAGTTCATTACTGCAAAATATCCGGCAACGTGTCAAAACAGGAGAGTAGAACACACTGTGCTACGCGAACGCAGTTCACAACTGCAAAAACATCAGACTACGTGAATGTCTCGTCGAATAGCACTCGAGCAGAACAGGTATGCGGCTGAGATGGCGGACACCTAGGGTTGACAGTATGAAATTTTCTAGACTACACAAGAATTGAGAATGCTCATGCAGAGGCCTGCTGATGCCCGGGACGACTGCTTAATAGTATGCCCCCCTACCAAATTTTGGTATTAAGCAGTGGCGTATAGTAGTCATTGTCACTGGATATAGTGTACGTTGTTTGTGATGTCACAGTATGACGTCATGTTCACGTTTGCAAACCAACATTATGACGAAGTTTGTTGGCACAACATGCATATTATTCTACAGGCACTCTCGTTACTCGTTGTACAATGTGTCACTGTAATGAACATAAATCAGCGCTCCAAGTTAGGTGACCGGAGCAAAACACAGCCCTCAACGCTAAGACAGAGAAGTTCATAACTGCAAAAATAACCGGCAACGCGTTAAAACCAGGGTTGTGGAGTCGGAGGTTTTTGGGTGGAGTCGGATTCCTGACAACTCTGGGAGTCGGAGTCGGATTTTTTTGTCCGACTCCAGATGTCCAATTGGATCATCTTTTACATCACACTCCTAAATTAGGAATTCCTGTTGAAATGGTACAATTTCTTTTAAAACTTTGTTGAAACAGAGATTTCTTACTGTGCACCACGATTTCCATTGATTTTAACAGCCAAATTTCATTCCCTTCATGATAGGAGTCGGAGCCGAAAATTTTGGAAAGGTCGCAAGTCGGAAATTTTGGAAAGATCGGAGTCGGATATTTTACCTCCGACTCCGCAAGCCTGGTTAAAACAGGGGAGTAGAACGCAATCAGTGTTATGTCAACGTACTTCACACCTGCAAAAACATCAGGCTAAGCGAATGTCTCGTCGAATAGCAGTCGAGCAGAGAAGGTATGCGGCTGGGATGGCCGACACCCAGGGTTTACAGCAGGGGTCTCAAACTAAAATTGCTCCTAGGGCCAAATGAGGTCTTGCAAAGTAGCCCGAGGGCCGCATTATGAGTCTGATGCAACAATGGCGGTACCTGAACCTCATTACTTACTAGAAACAGCTTTCACACCGTATTTCCTGCGAAGGGTACGTTTGGTTATAGGCAAGTGCTTTCTAGCCGTCTGTACTTTCTTTTAAAAGGAACTTCTTCACTCACTGGCTGAGCACTTTCAAACACTGGTGAATAAACCAAAAAAATTTGTTAATCATTTGAAAATTCCCAAAAAACATCGCAGGTCACACACAATGCCCTGTCGGGCGATATGTGGCCCGCAGGTTGCATGTTTGAGACCCCTCTTTTATAGTTTGAAACTTGTTAAATTACACAAGAATTGAGAATGCGCACAACTTTCGCAATAAAGCTTTCGTTTTTTATTATGTGAATGTTATATGTACAACTAACTGGGGCTACAGAACAGATACGGGCTTGTGTGAGGCGTTATGATCAATCCGCCTGAACTGCCAATCAAACGCGAACCTCGAAATAACGCATATATTGCAAGCACAGGTGTGCGTCTGTAGTAGCGCATACCCAGGGTGGCCAGATCAAAAAATGAAACAGAATACTAGTGATGCACCAAAATGTCAGCTAAATCAAGCAAGTTTAGGGCAGTTTTGAAATTTGGCTCAGAAAATCAATTAAATGTCCATAATTATCTTTCAATCCTTTTTTGTGATTTTCCCTTGATCGCACGATCACGATCAGTCACGCCACTATCAGTTTGATTGGGTGTGGGCCACACCCCTAGAGTACAGGTCCCTGGTATTGAAGAACGTAAGAATCACTGGAATTTGACAAAAAAAAAACAAGTTTCGAAAAATCAAATCCATACAGCATGTGCGAGTAGCTTTACAATAGGAAAAATCATCTAGTTACAGCATTTTTTTGTAATTTCACTGTTTGGATGCCACCCTTGCCTTGGATGCCCGGGACCGTCGCCCCGTTCGCCCCACCCCCTCCTCTGCACGCCACGGATGGGGGGTGTTCTTCATGCACATTCCATTCGAGGTGAATCGCACATTTAACACACGTTAACCGAAAGGTTGCAGCACTTGCAGCAAGATTGGGCTAGACTTGTTGAAATGACTGAGCGTGAAAGAGACAAGTAAAAACTGAAAAAACTTGGCTATAAATAACCTGCAATCAAACTTGCTAAAACAACATTGGGCACCATTTTCTAACTTATCGGGCACCATTTCACAGCATAAAAAAGTCATAGAAAAATGTGAAATTTCATTTGACTCGACATTGACTCGAGCTCGCAAACCAATGACTCGAGGTGACTCGACAGTTCTTGTGACTCGAGTCTGACTCGACTCGAAAAAAAATTTAGATTACTCTGACTCCAAGGGCTTGTGACTCTGACTCGACAAAAATGACTCGGGAACATCACTGACATTTTCTAAACGTTTGGAAGTTAGTTCTTTGTGTAGGGGGTGTGAGGTCAGAACAAAATTTTTTGAGTTGCAAGAGTAAAAATGGTTGGGAACCCCTTATCTACAACTAGTACAACCGTATAACTATTTACACTTGGTCATCAAACTGCCAGAAGAAAAATATGCGTAAACTGTAAATATTGTACGTGGTTAAATCAAAACAAATTCTTCTCGCGACTTAACTCTGCTTACATTGCATTTTGCTGGCATTCATCGTATAAACGCATACGCATACAAAAACTTGTACTCGGAGCAGCAGACTTTCACTTATTTTTAAGAACCCAATTTTCCCTTTTGAGTAGCTTCACCTTGGGTCTGCCGCCAGTATGACCCCTGATCCTTCGCAGCCTCCCACTCCCCGTATATTTTGTGAAATGATACTTGAAATTGATCACAGCACTATGCAGCGGTGGTAAACATCATAGTAACCGCTGGCGCCATCCGTGCGTATGCTCTTTGCTAGTCCCACATATCTATGCTTGTGTCCTTTCAAAGTAACTGTATCAGCGCCATCCATGCGTATATTTTTTTCTACCGCCGCATACCTATGCTCACGTTCATACATCTATCTGTGTGTTTTTTGTTATCGTTTACAGGCATCTACATTCTACAATCTAGTGGTTCTCAATCTTTTTAGTGATGTACGCTTTGGACCATATTTTGTTTGTTAAGTACCTCTTGACTGTAACCATGAGCACAATATTTAGAAATGTACCTTTGTAGAAATGTACCTATTGCACTTTTACGTTAAAATTTCATTATGAATACACTTGAAAAATCCGTGTACCGCTTGCAGCAACTTTGCGTACCCCAACGGGTACGCGTACCTCCATTTGAGAACCACTGCCCTAATACACGAAGCATTTAACTGAGGCGGTAAGTATTGACAGCTACAGAACTATGACATGCAAATAGTTAACACCGACAATGGGTAGACCAATTTTTTCGGTATTTCCTCATTTTTGAGGGCTGTCAGCTGGCAATATTTTCAAAAAAGGTTATAAAAGCTCGCTCGGAGTGCAGATGACATGCTGAAGCAATATTTCTCCTCTGCAAACATGAAGTAAAAAGCTGTTTTTTCTTAATTTGACTATTGTCAAACGTGTAAGACTGTTGACAAATTGCGATACCTTTATTTCTTGACCTGTCTTACATTGATTTTCCTGGACAACTCAAACATCTAGCGTATTGTATTTTTGCCCCTCCCCAGTACTTTATAGCCCACCAAACCCGTTATCCTTGCAACTGTCTCGCACAACCGGAATGTGGTAATACAGTCAGACCTCGTTTATCCGGACTACTTTGTTTCGTCAAATAATGTCGGTTTAGCGAGGTATCCGGATAATCGGAATCGAAAGTACAAAGAACGAAATTTTTTCCAGAGCAAATGCCAAAATGTAAACAAAGGTGATAATGTGCGGTAGAACATGTCCAAGAGGACGCTCTAAAGAGAACAGAAGAAAACTGTAGACTTAGCCGAACTATAAACTAAAGCAAATATGTAGACTGCATGTGGAACATGACCAAAGGAAACACTCAGTTTTTTTTGGTTATTAGCAGATCCGATCGATATACGTAAGCTAGTATGCATTCAGAATGAGATTAAATGCGAAAAAGAACTATACAAACTGCGTCCTGCAAGTTCTGCACTGTTACAGTCATTGTGCGTAGAAAATTGACTTTCACAACAGTTGGCGTAATGTGGTTTAGCGTTTTTTTTCTATTGATTTGACATACCCACTCCTAAATTTCACTGTCGGAGTCGGACAGCGAGGTTTCCGGATTAAAGGGGCGAAATGCATTGGGAGAAATTCGTTCCTACCAGTTTTACGTCGGATAGCAGGGAATCCGGTTTTTCGGAGTTCGAATAAACGAGGTCTGACCGTACTCGTTACCATACAAAGTTTGTTGTGTGAAAACATTTTCTGTAGGATAACAACAGTCACATTGTTTTACGAAAGCTTACTTTGACAACGATCAATGTAACCACACAACTGTATAACGTGGCAACACAAACTTGAAGAAGGTGCATACTATACCACTAAAATCGGAGCAGAAATAAGCTCAGAATGTGCAATGCAAGAATTCGGCAACAAAGCGACAAAGACTGCAGACGCGCTGTAAGGTGGAACTTAACTTGTAAGGTGGAACTTAACTTGAAATGAATTAAATGTCTTCAATAGTGACATACATTCCACAGTTACATGGTAAACTAGCGTCTGGATTTATCTCATTTTAAAAACAATTAATCACTGTAACTATTCCCGCTTGGGAACCGCTAACTGGCAATACCTGACAAACGGTGTAGAGATTGCTCTTTCAACGATTTGTGTATGCTCCGGACGTTTTTTCATCAGCTTGTTGAGATCACTGGCGCAGAGTTGTTCCACATGCTTCAAAAAAACTTTTGTACTGTCTTCCATAAGGTCCATGATGTCACTGATTGTCTTGGCAAAAAGACACGCAGTTCATTCACATTTTTGAAAAAAGCAGCAGATCCAATTGTCGCACTATGACACGTACTCGACAATATAACCTTTAATCGTGATTTTTCACCAACATTATCATCGTTGAAACCTTTCGTATCACACTGCATCAGAATTCGCAAAAAGTAAAACATATCACTTCATAGCCTATTTCTGCAATCTTAACTTCATGAAACAAAATCCACTTATATGATTACATTTTTCAAACAATCTTCATTAACTCATGGTAAAGAAAAAATAAATTACAAACTCAGCAAAAAAGATTTTTCAAAAAAATTTTAATATGTGTTTTCAAGTCATATAGAGGCAAGAACTCAATAGGTTCTCCTGACATGTTCCTCTTAAATTTATCGTTTACGTGAGTTTAGCAATGTCATTCACATACTATTGCACAAAGTCATGAAATATTACCTTTGAGTATGCTAATTCTATTTCAAGCATCCGGAATTCACTTAAATGCTTTCGAGAATTACTTTTTTCTGCACGGAATGTTGGGCTTAAAGTATAAACGTCACCCATTCCCATTGCACAAGCTTCAAGGTGCAGTTGTGCTGATACAGTCAAATATGTTGGAGCTCTAAACACGTTCTTGGACAGGTCAACGGTTCTCGCACAACCAAACAATCCACTGTTTGCATCATTTGACTGATCCACATGATTCAAATCAGTTTCAGAAATGTCTGGAGAGTAGTCAGATATTATAGAAAACACTTCACCAGCACCTTCACAATCACTTGACGTCATAATTGGAGTGTGCACATGCAAAAATCCTTTTTCCTTCAAAAAAAGTTGCAAATAAAAAAGCGCGCAATGTTACATAGGATAGAAATGCAACATTGCTTATTTCAATTCCAAACACTGAAGACAAGTGAGGCCCAACAACAAAACACCACACACCTGAAAGTACTTGTGAATGACTGTTTCAAGTTGATTTCTAATCCTTAGAACACCTGCCATCCTGAACTGCCGCATTCGCAAATGCAGATTTGAACGCAAATGTTGCATTGAATGATCAAAATTGTGCTTTATTGGAAATGCCTGTGAAAAGATTTCCCAAGAACACAGTCACTTTAAAATACAAAACTTAGAACTACAGGTGTATTAGTAGGGCACCTAAGCTATGCCTTTAATCAGACATTAAAGTAACATTGGGTGGTAGCATATACATGCAGAAAATGTATTATTGGATTAAGAACACTCTTTGTCATGAACAATGTCATTACCTCGATTTTTGCTGCCAGTTTTTAAATGCACAAGCATTGGTTGAAAGTTGGCAAAATTAGTGCAAATAAAGAAGACAATCCTTTTTTGCAAACCAATTTGCACAAATTTACATGTTTTATTCCACAACAGCCACTAACCAGACTACCATGGTTTTGTTTCTTTTGTTCTAAAAGCCATCCTTGTGCCCTGAATCAAAAATCTCACAGTTACAAGATTTTAGCAATAAGTTGAGCAACATCCCACAAACACATGGGTTTTAGCAATAAATATAAAAACCAAACTTTGCAGAATCAAAGGGTTGCACCCAGATGTCCAATCTTCCAAATGTTAGTAGATGGTAGCATCAGGCATAAAACCAAATTTTGTCACATTAGGGCAAGTGTGCGTCACCATGTAGCCCCCCATCCAATGTTCATGGGTTAAAACATCAGATTTGAAACTACTTCTAAGGCAAAAATGTATGTGAAAGCTCTAGTCTAAATATATTCAAAGTAAAATGTTTAACCAACAGGATTGAATGCAAGTACAGTCGAAATCAGTTAATCGCATAGTCAATTTGCCAAGCTTTTTATGCAATTAACCGATGTATGCGATTAACCGTATCCATTGATAGACAGTATCCTAGTATCCTACACGTTAATACCGAACGTTCATCTTACACAAAAGCTTGAAAGCAGACCGCTAGACATTTTAACCGTTTATGCGATCATCACAGTTTGTAGGAATGAACGCGTTTGTGCTACTGTTACAATACTAAGGTGTTGCTAAGCAAAGTGAGAAAATGCGTTGTGTGACTTCAATACTGTACAAAAAAAGGAATGCCTCTGATGAAGTTCAACAACACACATCTTCCGAGTGTCTGTCTGACGTGCTAACGCAAAAATGTATTGCGTGCTTATTCTAGCGTATCCATGAAGTGATGTAATCTTATCGCTTTTTCGATGAACGAAGGCATTGAGCCTTAATACGTAACCCGGAATGTTGGGAGTTTTACAATAACAAACCAACCTGATGTAATGTTAATACAGCACTGTATCCCGTAGGCTTGTTTGCCTTCACAAGTGAGCTTCTTGCTTTTCGATTTCGACACAAAAAAAAACACGAAACAAAACGGAAATCAATTTTTATTAAAATAACTCTCAATTGTAGTTTGTTTAATATTTTCTGATATGCTGTTAAGCACTTGCTGTTCCAGAGGAAAAAATTTGTCCATGTCCATTCCCTGAACATTTAGTCGCTGCGGGTTGTGGGAGATCTTGTGATGATTTTTGTGTATTGGTAAGGATAATCTTGAGCAACTTAACACTTTGTCAAAGGAAATATGCGGTTAAGTGATACAAGTCTACAAATAAATCAAGAATTCCTATTCGATTAACCGATTTATGCGATTAACCGTTGAATTTTCTTCACAAGTGAATGGGAATGGTTTGGGATTATGCAATACTATGCTATAAAGCAATTTAGGCCTTTAACCAATATGCGATTAACCGATTTTGTCTGTACATGCAAATTTGAAAATACCACGCTTTTACTATGCCTCACTGACTTGGTGGTAACTGCTATAACAGCCATTATTGCATTCATCCTAGTCTTAGGTAATCACCACTTGAGACCAAAACTTAATGTGGCAGAACAATCACAGATGAATTCTCAAAGGTTTTTATTCTAATATGAACAATAAACATAGAGGATTTGCTTATCACTTTTTTTCAATTTTGAAAATGACCTCTACCTGTGGATCACATTCCCCAAGCAGTGAAATTGCATCACACACCATTTCAAATCTATTTGTGTTTTTGCTTGTTTCAATGATTGAGCCTGTTGCAACAACTGATGAACCATACTGCATAGCACTAGAAAAAAAAAACAATTGTTAGACAGATATATAACAATGTAACAATCACTGCCTTTTTTATCATACCACAACATGATTAAAAAGAGAAAGTGTAGTCCTTTGCAACACAGTATTTACTAATCTATTTATTAGTAGTTTTACCTTTCAAACATTGCTGGTTCTATAACCAACTGAAGTGAATGAATAGATGATCCGTCATTCAAATCAACAAAAGTGTTGTGCTTGTGCTTTCTTACTGAATTAATCCAACCCTGAATGAATAACATGTTGATTCTGAGATACTGCAAAGACAATAGAAAGCAACCCTTCATAAGCACTTTTTTCTTGGAGCCTTCTTTGCTTTTAGTAAGTACTCTTGCTTGTGCCAATGTCTTGTTAAGTACTTTCACTTACAAAATGCAATGTAACCTAGCTCATGGTACTGGTTTTTAGACATTTACAAATTGTATTTTATTGACCCAAAATATTTTAACTAAAAGATAGTCTGTTCATTGTGATAGCCAAATAGAGAAAGGAACCTCATTGCAAAATACGATGGCATGAGAGCAAACTGAAAACATTTACCAACCATGCGATTTAACTTCCACACCAAGACAACAATGATTTGATGATTTGAGGATTCCCTACTAGTGCAAACACAAGGATGGCTGCCATGGAATTATACTTAAACATAGTTTTGTTTAAAAAACATTAAATTTAGTGAAAAAAAACTATACATATCTTGCTTCTTTATGATGGTTTGAAAAATGCTTAACCAAGAAACACTGACTTGTGTATGGCACAGTCATGCCTGTTGCTAGAAATTAAAACCTCAGGGGCACTTTTTCTGTTGGAGGAGTGGTTTTCAACCTTTTTCATGCAGCAACCCATTTAGCAACCCAATTTAACCTAACGACCCCCTTGTGAAAATCTCTAGTCAGGCATATGTAATGCAGTTGTGTTTACACAATAGAAAATCACAATGACTAAAAAATAACTTGCCATATCACTATGTTGAACAAACACTCATTAAATTCATGCACATGGCAGTGTTGTAATTAGAAAGCCCGAGCGGCATATGTGCAAAGCTTTGCACTGTGGCAGCAAGCAACAATAGAGACCACACACCACGATCACTCTATTATTTCTTGTTTGTGTCACATATAGGTATTGTTGTTCTTTGCACACATTCCGTTTGTGGTGAATCACACAATCAACGCAATGCCACCGGAGAGGTTGCAACAACATCCCCTCCTTTTTACAATGAACCGCACATTCTTTTTGTGAAGGCTGCACCTGGCACGACCTCCATATCCTGGTCACAGCACCATTTTGTTGCGATCGAAAAGCCCGAGTGGCATATGCGCAAAGCTTCGCATTGTGGCAGGAAGCAAGAATAGAGATCACATGCCACGATCACTCTATTACTGCTTGTTTGTGCCACATATATGTATTGTTGTTCTTCGCACACATCCCGTTCGTGGGGAATCACACAATCAACACAACACCACTGGAGAGGTTGGAACAGCAACATCAGTAAGAATGACCCCTACCATATACAACTCACTCCACAGCACAACTCATTGAAAATTACAATAACTCCCAAGTTAGCTACAACATTCAGTTGTCTAATTTACAAACACAGCACTTTCTTACATCACAAAGTTATTCCTGCATTGCTAAAGTGTGATAATGGTCATAATCACACTTAAAACTATTTAGCATGAAAAATAGGCTATCATTTTTGCCAAGTGATCGTCATTATTTTGGTTACGACAAACAGTGTGAAATATAAAATATAGAAGAAATTACGAATATTTTTTATCAGAAGCTCTCACAACCCTAGAAAAAAGGCCAACTACCCTCAAAGGGATCACGACCCCCAGGTTGAAAACCACTGTGTTAAGAGAATCAATGGCTCAGAACAAAGAGGCATCTGCTAGCAACTAATTATCTATTTTACAAAGCTTTTGAAAATTATAATAAAGTAACACATAGTTTTTCAATTTAATACTCAATTTTCAAACCAAAATGTAAGATGCGTAAGCTTTACTTTTACTGAGAGTTAAGGTGTTGTTTTAAACAGAGCAAGATGCAACTGTAAAAAATTATTTTTTAAATTAACTGCTTACATTTATATACTTTGCTTTCTGCTCAGCTAGTGGTAAAAATCAAAAAGTCAACAAAATTGATTAAAAAGGCAAACGTTTTTAACTTTTTGCAACAATCTCTATCAGGTCAATGCTTCAGGAGAGTAAGTTCTCCAACTGTCCTTTGCCTTTGAAGAACATAGTATGACAGTAATAATGATTTGAAGTATATATACATCATAAAATTATTTGTACCATCAATTTAGCATATAGAAAAGTGTAAGTACTGCATACCTTGTGTTGACAAACCAGAATCTTCATTTATATATAATTACAAAGATATTTATTGGTACTGTATCAAACGGTTAAGCTTTTTGTGAAAACAGGAACAGATGTTTTCATACATGGTCATTATTGAATTCAATTGATTCTATAGCAGTGTTTCAAAAATGCAGAAGTTTAGAATGACTCTTTTCACCATTGCCAAGCTTAAAACATGTACCTGAGCATGTAAAATCAACAATTCCCACCAATGCAAATGCAGTTGTGCATAGAAAAGTATAGTCATCAACAGAGCTTATCAGTATTAAGTGGCAATAAAAAAAAAGGCAAACAAATGTAAAAAAGCACATTTCAGCCAATAAACAACCTACACATCTTGGTCACTTTGGTTGGACTTGCACTGTTTCAAAATTCAGGACCTGGATCAAACAATATGTCAGTCTATACCAGGGCTTCTCAAACCACTTTGTTCTATGTCCTCATTTTTAAAAAGTTTTTCTTTAATCCTACCCCTCAACGTAGGGGTGGGAAATTAGCGTTGTCCACCAAAACATTTTCAGTGGCCCGTGGAAGCATTTAGGAAAAACCTTCAAAAATAAAACTTTTTGAAAAGTGTATGAGGTTACATTTGCCTCATTGAATTGCTTGCGCTGGATAATGTGTATTTGCACAAGAATAATTCAGCTATAATTGCAACCTTTTCCGTGTGCTATTACTTTTTTGTTTTATTTATTTATTTTACGATCAGATTGGAAGGTACGGCCCACCAATAAACGTGGTCTTCTCAAAGTTACCCCGAGCCAAATTAATTGCCCACCCCTGCCTTCACAGATAGCCTAAAGCCCTAGATGTTAATTGTATGTGTAAACGTCCCATTACAAATCTCAAGAGGCATTTTTGTCTATGGCGAAATCACAAAAATGCATACAATCCACGAAAGTAATTATACAGTAATATAACTACCACATAATGGAAACACTAAGGGGAAAAATTTAACAAAAACAATTCAGTTTATAAAAGTTATCAAGCACAAGCAATGGAATGGATGCACTTGATGATTTTTACACAGATCATCCATTTGTAGATTGATATAAGACAATGCAGGACAAAGGACATTCTCAACATTTTTCAAAAAATATTGTGTTTTGGACTTGATTATTATCAACTTTGAGAAAGCTGCATCACACAAATATATTGCGCAAAACGCTAAGAGTTTATGAATGGCTAAATCAGAAATGACTGGGCATTCATTTCTTGTTCTTATCCAAAAATGACAAACGCTGTTTTGAAAATTCCAATTGTAAAATTTTGTCATTTAAACTCCACGAACTCATCCTTGGCATGGCAGGTGTGTGGTCTCCTTAAATTTCAATTGTGTTTCATAGGTGTAACCACTACCAGGATGGGGCCAACCCCCTAAATTTCTCACATGTCTTCTTATTTTGCGCTTTGAGAGGCTTTGATATAAACCAAATACTGTTGCCTGCTTAAAGTCAAATATTTAGCCCCTCCTAAAATTTTGGGCTGTCTATGCTACTGTTGTGTATATTTTGTCGATCCAACTTTTCCTGAATCAATGTCCAAAGTACTTCTGAAACTGTGCATCAATCTTCAACTTTAGTCTAAAAGTACTTAGTGTGTTCTCAATTGGCTTAATGCAGTCAGCTTAATGCTTAGAAGATGAGACCTAGAGTTCTAAACACAAGCCTTCATGTCGGAATGAATGCATTAAAGGTCAATATTAGCCAGTACGTTGAAACAATCATGACGTAACAATGCATAACTTGTTATGCATGGTTGATTATTATCTTTTGATAGCTCAGGCAGACATCAAGGTAAAAAACTGACAGCATGAAGCACGGGTATTTCCTCTGAAAATGCTGTAAAAATAGATTCACTATAAGCTTACTTTTAATTTTCTTGTGAAGTTTACAAAAATTTTTACATCTGATTTGTCAACCCAATTGGTTTTGTGATCCAAAGTTACATTTTGCAACCCCAATTGGGGTCACAACCCATAGTTTGAGAAGCCCTGGTCTATAATAATGTTTGATGACCTCATGTATAGACACTTGAGACCATTTCATTTGATACCAGATTCATTTGAGACTGGTCACTTTCATTTGAGATGTTCACTGGTCTTTTCATTTGATCAACCAAACCATTGCCATTTATTTTCTGTTTCATAAATGGGCTATTAATTTCAAACTTGTGATCTGTGCAATTATCTTTCCAAATGTAACCTACGATAATACTAGCCTACAACTTCTAGTCTATCAATATCAAAGATTGAAAAGCATTGCTCTTAAAATGTACTTATGAAAAGGTACTTTTGATCTCATTCTTTTGCTGAGACAATTTGGTCATTGTTTTCTCGTTTTTGGTCACTGCAGCATTCCAGTTATTTGTACCTTCAATAATAATATTAAAACTCACCATAACAGTATTCACTAGTCTATATTTTCAGACATTCTGACCAAATTGACTTAATTTTTTTCAGTTATTTTTAAAAAATTCATTCTTTAACCGAAAAACGTAGCTTGTGATGAATGGCTCTTTTCTACTTACAAATAACCTACATCTTTAAATGTTTAATCTATGATTACTATGACAGCTACACAAAATTTTATGAAAAAATCTCACTCTGAAAAAAGCAAGATTATGGAATGTCGTCTAAGCATATGAAAAAATGTCTATGGGTATTATGACTTCATTTTGGATTTGCAGCAAGGATATCAAACCTCTTGGTAATAACAATTTGTTACCCAAAAATGCTATGTAACAAATTGTAACCAGTCAAATTCAACACCTTTGGTGTCAGGTTGTTTAATTATCTGAAGAACCACATGAGCCACCTAAAAACCATCACTTTGCAACACCATAACTCACCTGCCAATTGTGCTAGAGAGCTATTCAAATGCTCAAAGATGAGGCAAGTCTTCTAGTTAGCATTTTTTTTAATTGGAAAGTTTTGGATTTTGTTTTTTGTGGGTGACGACATAAGTGAGGTAGGTTTTAGGCCATTTTGGCTCAGGTTACCTGGCCTTGGATACCAACCGCCATAGGGAACTTTTTGACTAAAGTTTGTATTGGAAACTAAGCTATAATCTGAGTCTTTAGAGCCTTTGATTAGCTTTCTAGCATTTGTAGTTCAAAAGTTATGGCCTAATAACAATAAAATATTTGGTTAATCTCTTAATTAATTATTGATTTTTTGTTATTTTTCGACCATAACTTTTGAACCAGAAACATTAGAAAATAAAATACTCAGATTTTAGGCTAGTTTCTGATAAAAACTTTAGGTCAAAATATTCACTCTAGCGGTTAGGGCCTAGTACCAAGTAACCTGAACCATAATGGCCTAAAACCTACTCAGAAAATTATGCAAAAAATCATTCTACATTTATGAAAAGTATGTCACAATACAATATGCAATCACAGTTAATTGAGAAATGTTTGCCAAACTTATCAAACATCTGACAATGTTGGAATAACATATTATTATCAAGCCAAATAAAAATGTTTCTCATCTGGATTTATTTAAAATAGGCAGATGCAAAGACCTTATTAATTATTTTTGTCCACTGTAAAAGATAAATCTAATGTTATTCAATAACAGAGTTTTATTTTAAGAAGAGTTGCACATGCAAAGATCATGTGTCAAACATTTTGTCCATGTGCATTTCCATTCTCAAAAGCCACAAAATCGTTTTTTCCTTTTTTTGCTATAGCAAATTCATTAATGCAATAGTTTTCATCAACACATAAGGTTACATTTTCTTTTTTCTTCATTCACATTTCTAATGAAAAGTAAAGAACAATTGGGTGGTCTTGAACAAGGAAGCTGGCAGCTACAAAACAATATATTTTATTTAGTTGCACAAAATGGCGTCTTCAAGATGCAACACTCTTTTCTAAACCTGAGGTACTATGAGTATTCCAGTCTCTACGTCTATGGTGTTTCAAAACATGAGTGCATTTTCAATGCAGATTAATTCATTTCATATTTCGAAGTGAGTTACCTTGCCAAAGTGACTTTGCAAGACTTTTACCCAGGAGTGTAGTTCTGAAAAAGAAATGTGGGAACCCAAGAAACTAGCTATTTTCAAATAAAAGTGTGAGAATATGAAAAAAAGTGTGGGAATACAGTCAAATAACTACTAGACCTTTTCAGTATTACACAATTATTATGATTATGTTAGAGTGTTATGCAAGATATAGCTTGTCAGCTTGTCATTTATTCATTTATGCAACATCTGGAGCTGCACACATGAAATGTGCATAAATACACACAAGTAAGTTTACAATGAAAGAATTATGGGAACCTGTTCTCACACCCAAAGAGTGTGGAATGCCTTTTCTACACGTTCCCACCATACTACACAGAGCTGCATTTAAACATGGTGTAAAATGAACATAATCTCAATCAACAGGTCTCAAGGAAGTGTTTGCGTTAGGTAGGTTGGCGTTAGGTAGGTTGGCGTTAGGTAGGTTGGCGTTAGGTAGGTTGGCGTTAGGTAGGTTGGCGTTAGGTAGGTTGGCGTTAGGTAGGTTGGCGTTAGGTAGGTTG
>Ga0210059_1003677_pt1 | contig 24651 bp, 16 predicted proteins | sample Ectturendosymbi2_FD_188042 | JGI IMG/M metagenome (GOLD analysis project Ga0210059, IMG submission 188042) | Ecteinascidia turbinata endosymbiont from Florida, USA - Sample 2 (SPAdes) (version 2) | ecosystem: Host-associated > Tunicates > Ascidians > Unclassified | place: Key West, Florida...
GGTTGCAAATTGTGACATTATATTTGAAGGGGGTTTAAATACTTGTGACGAAATATGACGAGGGGGGAGGGGGTATATTTTTGCCCAAAATAGTGTGACGTCATTTATGGACGGTCCCTTAGTGCGTTGCATGGTTTCTGTTCTGTTGGTAGCAACTGCCTTTTACTTCATCCAATCAAATCCATGGCTTTCAATGAACTCATTCAGTTTGGCGAAGATGGCTTGAGCAGTTGAGGAAACTCCAATGTTAAGACAGCACAACTCGACAATGTTTTTGTTTACTGATTGACAAACCTGCAATACAAAATCAACTGAGCCTCTTCTGAAATATCTGTTGTTTCATCGAGCTAAATACCAAACAACTGAGCTTTCTTAAGCTTTTCAAGAAGTTGTTTCAACAAATATTCTGAAGTGTGAAGACATCTACGTTTAGTTGTATTAATTTAATAGTGGAACTTCTCTTACTTTGGAAACGTCTTTTTTTTCTCAATGGAAATGAATTTTTTCCTCCACGGACAATGACTTTTTGGAGATACTTCAAAGAATGGCTTTGACTTATTTTGATGAGTAGAAAGCTGTGACCTCACACGTTTTTGAGATGTCCTGGAGCCGAAGTACTTTTATCAAATACGGTTGTATAAAATAGGCAATGCCCTGAAGGATATGGGTTCAGCATTTCTTCTTTTGTGCGACAAAACCCATACACGATGCAGGCATCGCTCCTCCATGTGTGCTTCTTAACAATACAAGCCTTTCTCTTGAATAACTTTCTTTACAACTGTACGCTGCTAAATCTCGGATTTACTCCCGGAAAAGTGGGCTACCTTGCACTCAGCATGTAACTTGCTGACATCCATACTCTTACTTGATTCGTTGAAGTATTTCCTTTGATAGTTACTATGCTCTTTTTTGCAACTACCTTCCGCTACTCAGTTTTTCTTTAAAAATTGCGCATGTCAATTTCCTTTGAGGATCAACAGCTTACTGCAAAACCTTTCAAAAGTATATAAGATGATAAAACCTTAAAGTCTGAACTGAAAAAGTGCACAGTTGAAATTAACATAGAGGCTACTCACTTCCTATGGTGAAGTTCTCGCTTAGCTCCAGCCAGCTGCTTGAAAAGTAATGTGGAAAATATTGTTACGTGTCTGACTACAAAACAATAATCACTGCAGAGAAAAGCATGGTTGGTACATTAGCTTACAAAAAATTCAAGCTAGAGCAATGGTTCCCAAACATTTCTGACAGGCATACTCTCGAATGCTGCATTTAAAGAAAAAAAGAAGAATACGTGATAGTCATCTGACCAACATTACAAACAAACAGGCGGGAAAAGACAGACAATGCACACGCCCGACAGATATGGTTTTAAAATCTGTGAAAACCTCATGCTGCTGTTCTGAAGCAAAGGACATATGTGAGACAGTGTGACTGCTCTTGAAGAGCACATATCTGGTACACCCCTGTACACCCCGTCGAGTTGGTACACCCCTGGAAAATTCTGGTACACCCTGGCGTGTACGATACACCCGGTTGACAATCACTGGGCTAGACCAAGGGTGGGCAAACATTATCCACAGAGGACCACATTTAAAATTTTATTGCTACCGGGGGCGGAAATACCGTATATTTGTCTGCTTCTGTTGCATTTTTCGTTTCAAAATGTGAATAAATGATTATATTATTATCATCTTGTATAGTTTTATTTCACATTGGCTCTGTAGTGCCATAGGCGTAGCCAGGGGGGTAAAGGGGCCATGCCCTCCCAAATTTCTAGCATATCTTTTCATATCTTTTCATTTTGTGCCTTGAGAAGCGGTGTCCCGAACAATAATACTGTTGCTTTTCATTTCTTGTGTTCATATGGCTTAAATTTGTAACATGTTCGTAACTTGTTACAATCTACTCTTTCATTTGTAACTTGTGTAACTATTGGAATTGCTGATGTGGCCTGCATGCAGAAAAATGCACTGCAATGTCTTTCAACTGTGGTTTGAGCATTGCAAAAATCTCCGTATCGGCATCGGTTGCCTCTAGTGAAAAATTAAAAGCATCATGTTCGGCCAAAAATTTTACTATTGCCCCTAAAGATGTACCAGAAAAGATATCCTTGCCTCGGTTGAGGATGGAGACTGACCTAAATGGTGGCAAAGTGGTTTCAACCATACGAAACAAAAAGCGAAGTAGATCAGTTTTGACGAAAAAAGAGCACACGACGATGCAACAAGTAAAGAAAGATCCAAGTATTATAATCACCAAGGCTGGCAAAGGTAACATCACCACAGTCTTAGACAAGGAGTGGTATGACCACAGCATTAATAAAATCATGTGTAATCAAGAAACTTGCAAACATTTTAAAGCCAACGCAACCGCATTCAACAACCAAGATGTCAATAAATTTGTTAACAACTTGCTCGAAATCACAAAGATCCCAAAAACCAAGCTTTAGGCTAAATAACTCAGATGCCACAACACCCGGTTGTGCGAACTTCCGAAATTACAAAAAGAAAACAATATTCCTCTACTACCAGTAGTCTTTTTGACAGACTCACTTAACTACGGATTAGCTAAAGAATTAACCTCATTACTCAAACCACTTGTTGGAAAATCAAAACATCACGTAAGAAACTTTTCAGACTTAGCATGGTCTGTTGCTAAAGAATTACTCCAAACTGATGAAGTAGGCCTAATGGTCTCATTCGATGTTGTACTGTATCTTTATTCACAAAAGTTCCAATTCAATTGGCATTAAGCATAGCTAAGCAACATCTACAATCCAATCCCGAACTGAGTCAACGTGCAAATTTGTCAACTACCGAACTAAGTCAAGGACTTGAGTTTTGCTTAAGTTCAATATATTTAGCTTACTTTTCGTGGAAAACACTACAAACAAGTTGGTGGAACAGTGATTGGTTCTCCCGTTTCATCAGTAGTTGCAAACTTTGTCATGAAAGACGTCGAATAACGCGCTTTCGAAACCTTTGCAGACTCTCCACTTTTGTGGAAAAGATATGTAGATGATACAGCGCATTTGTGATCATTAAAAAATCAAACTTGTCCAGGTTTTTCACCTGTGTGAACACAATAGAGAGCTTCGTGCAACTCACTGTGGAACAAGAAAAATGAGTTCCGTTTTTGGGCTTACTGATCAAACCGCCACTTATTGTCAGCAGTCTGTCATAAACCAATTCATTCAGATAGATTGGTGAAGCATGTGCAACCCGGTTGTGTTCACACACCTTCAGTGTGGGCTTGATCCTGGAACCTCGGGAAGGATGGATTGTGACGTCATCGATGTTAACTCCGCGCCAGACGAATCGGCTAAGGAGGGCTCTTACTTCCATCTGCATGGAAGTCACTTATAAGTGTCGTTTGCTTGGTCTTTCCCTTCTCCTTGCTTTGGCCGACTTTGCTTACATGTAGCGGTCGCGCTAGCATGACTGCTACATAGGCTACCTCAACTTCAGATCAGAACATCCTATAAAACAAAAACAATCAGTGGTTAACACTCTTTTCGAACGATCTAAAAAACTTTCATCCACAACCCAAAACCTGAACATCGAAATGAAGTATGTGAAACGGACCCTCATGTTGAACTGTTACCCCAGTTGGATAATTGAAACAAGAAGAAGAAACAACACAACGGATTTTCTGAATTTATATCTAAAGTTATTTTACCGTATACAACTGACAGAGCCCTTGAAACGAATTATGGTAAACGAAGCATAGTAATAAGCATAAGCACAGTAAACGAACTATCTTCAAACCTACAGTACATTTAAACCAAGGACAATCCTATCTTCAGGAAAAGATATCGTACCCATCAGAAATGTCGAGGTATAACCTAAGAACTTGCATGTGGAGAATGTGAACAAAATACATTGTACTGTTGAGGTGTCTCTCGCTCTGTAACACACAAGCACCAGCGGTGAATTTGATTCACGCTGTCCTATGCGATGTTGAAGGCGTTACTCAGGCTCGCGGCTGTTAGAGACACGAAACAGGCAGGAGAGTTGAGAGGTGACACTGTACACTTTATTGCCTCGAGTTCTGCACGTTTTTTATGATGCAAAACGGCAGCATTTATCGACCATTAAAACAGACGGTGACTTGTCTTTTACGATTATACAGCAGCAAACATATCGCAGAAAACAGTTAATGGATCAGCCAGACTATAACTCGCTCACGGCACTACCGACGAAAAGAGGGAAAAGCAAGGTTCTGCGAGATCGTAAATACATGCACAGAAAGACAAGAAAAAAAACGCAAACGCATTCAACGACCGGCGTGAATATTGAGTCACGTGTTACGTAAAACGCTGTGTGAACATATGAACGGTTTATGCCCAGCCGGAAAGCTCAATGAGCAGTCTATTATACAGCCCTGGTTCCAGTCCGTACGTACTTGTCCATATGGTTGGGCCACTGGTTGCAACAGTACAAACGAAGCTTGAGCACTCGATTGAAAGAATACCACAGGCACACTTTGCCTAAAAATATTCTTAAAAATCCAGAAAAAACAGCTTTAACGAAACATGTAGCCCAAAACGCCCACGTTTTACATCACGAAAATAGCTAACACAAGCTCATTTTTTAGAATCCTTGTATGCTAGTTTAAAAACTGACACTATGAATGATAAAAGTGCAAACGTCACAGCTCTTTATCATAATATCTTAAAACATGGGTAAAATTTATCCTTTACTGGACGTCTTTGGGTTTGTCATCTTGTTGAACGCTTAGTGCTTGTTGATTTGCTAGCTTACCACTCAGTTTATCCTGTTATTGATTCGCTGAAACGTCCGCTAAATAATAAAAACAATTGCTAGTGAAGAACGAACTTACCTGCTTGAAAAATACTGCTGCTCGCTTAAAGTAAAAAATTTTGCCCCCCCAAATTTTTGGCTGGTTACGCCACTGTATAGTCCACATAGATACAAAAAAATATCTAGAATTCTAATCTAATCGATAATGTTACTTTAACATAGACACGAAAAATGGACTAGGCCTAACTATGTTCGTGTGGCTGTCTTGCGGGCCGCACGAAATGCCCTCGCGGGACGCATGCGGCCGGCGGGCCGTAGTCTGCCCACCCTCGTGGAAATGACGGAGAGTGAAAGAAACAAAATGGAAACTGCTTTAAAAAAACTTAGATTTAAATAACCTTGAATCAGACTTGCTAAAACAACATTGGGCACCATTTCCTAACTTATCGGGCACCATTTTATAGTATGTTGGTCGCCTAATCACGGGAAAAAAAGACATTAGAAAAACGCAAAATTTCATCTGACTCGAATTTGACTCGGGCTTGCAAACCAATGACTCGACAGTTCTTGTGACGGATTGCAAACCAATGACTCGACAGTTGTTGTGCTCAGACTCGACCAAGTCGTGACTCGAATCGAAAAAAATTTAGATAACTCTGACTCGACAAAGATGACTCGGGCACATCACTGCTGTTTAGTGTAGACTTTGCTTCAAAATATTTATCTTTCTTGCTAGAAACGAAAGCATCCAACCACACAAGGTAGTCAGTGAACCAGTTGCTTAGCAACGATTTTTTTGGGCTAAACACAGAGGGTGGGAGATGGAGGAAATTCTCATTTAGACTGGAATTACATGCTAACAGAACTCCTGACCTGTTCAAAATTTGAACAGCCTTTTCTTGAGGCAGTCGCATTGACGAAGTCCAGTAGCACAGCTGCTGAAAGTAATCATCTTGTATGTGGAGATGTTGCAAACACAAAGTTGTGTTTGTAGCCTAAGCAAGCCTACAGAACAGTCTAGCTACATTATCATTTGGAATTGTTTTTGCGAAGACGTCATAATGCAGTAGGTTCGTGCTTCAGGTCAATTACAAAAATGCATTGTTATGAGTTGATTTGAGCTTTTTTTAATTTTTTAAAATTTTTTGCTAATCATTTACTTTTTACTGGATTTGTTGCCTATGAGCACATGATACATGATTAACTGTTGTAGGCTTGTTTCACTTTCTTGCAAAGGCAGCAAGCTTGGCTTAATCCAGGGGTGGGCAAACTTTTTGCACGGAGGGTCACATTTCTAAAAAATGTTGCAGCCGAGGGCCGCATACTCTCATTACAAAGTAGGAAAATTTATTCATTGCGTAAATAATAATATATTCATATTACAAAGAATGTTTGTAGGCTACTTCACACTCAGTGCGTTTAATGCTATTTATACGGTTATAGTTAGAACTGAAACATAAACTATTTTCATAAAATTCTAAGTTTTTATGAAAATAGTACCAGTTTCATAAAATTCTACATATGTAGAAGTTTCTGCGAGTTCCGACAGTCCGCATGCGGCCCGCGGGCCGTAGTTTGCCCACTCCTAGCTTAATCTATTGACCTTCAACTCTGCCAAGGTGTGGGATTGTTTAGGGCGATACCGTATACAAGATAGGTGGGTAGGCAGGTTTATTCATGTTTTTTGTGACACAAACTATGAAGTAACAAAAAGGCCAAAAAAATAATTTAACGTTAACAGAAACAAAATGAGAAGAACAGTTGAAGTCTTGGTTTGGCAAATCTACAACATATTATGGTATCAACTAAAAGTTTGAGACACAAAACATTGATGTCAGAGCTTATCGGTTGGCTACACCTAGGGTCTGCAATTACTTTTTAGCGTGACCTTAAAAAATATTTCTAAATTCTTGTGACCCAATCGTTTTGTGAGCATATAATTTTGTAAAAATAATTTATAATTAAGTGTCAATTAGAGTAGGCTACTAGTGGTAGTAGCAATTTTCTTGCACAAAATTGTATGAAACTTAGCACATAAAACAGTAAGGCAGTGGATACAGGTCCACCTGTGGACTTTCATGTTTGATACCTTGTTTATCTGACACCTGTAACATGACAGTATGCACAAGGAGAGTGCTGTAGGCTTGGCACATATGTACTAAACGTAAACCCTAAACCTAAACCTTAACCCCTGAAGCTAACTCCTAAACCTATAGTTTTGAACCTTAAACATATTCCCTAAACCTAAACCCTTAACTTAAACCCTAAACCTAATCCCTAAACCTAATCCCTAAACCTAATCCCCAAACCTAATCCCCAAACCTAATCCCCAAACCTAATCCCCAAACCTAATCCCCAAACCTAATCCCCAAACCTAACCCCTAAACCATGAACCTAACCTTTAAAGCTAACCCTTAAATCTAAATCCCAAATGTAAACCTAAACTGTAAATCTGAAGTGAGAAGTTTGGAAACTTGTGCAACCAGTACTACCATAACGAAAGTTGCCAAGCTGAGAGCTGAACCAAAAACCATTGGCACAATAGACCTTAAACATATCTGACATCAGTGGTGGTTGAGGTGACAAACTTAGCGTTTCCTTTGAATCATGTCATGCGAGGCGTATCCATAGTCACTACCAAACAGTAAATGATTGCATTTAGTCTGTCTAATGAGAATGGCAAATTTAAAATTTAAATTTATTTGCGACCCAGAGTAGAATGACTCGCGACCCAATGCAGCCCCCTAAGTTACTCAACCACCCTTAATCAATTAATGCTGGCATAAATTAATACTAAATTGAAGAGAAGTGAAGTAGGATATGTGAGGAATCGTCCTGCCATGCTGTGCCTTCATAACTCTGCAAGGATTGTGACTGCACTTATCATTCCCCAAGTTTCGAAGTACTGTGGAGGTAAAACAACAACAATTGAATCTGTTCGAAAAGCATTTTAAAGGAGATTGATTTCGTGTCAGGTACGCATTTTCAATCCTTATTCAAATAGAATAAATTGAAGATGTTTGAAATCAAAAGGAATTAGTAGATCTGCAAAAAGGACTTATCACAATAAGACTGAGGTAGGATGTGTGATCCTTATATTAATTAATGTTTTCACACAGCTATTCTGTAGTCCTCTTGTAGAAATTTCCAACCTTGCATTGTCAGCTGGATTGACTTTTCTTTCAAATTCATTTTCAGTGATTGGCAGAAGTTTGGATTCTATCTGGACATCTCTACATACCTCTCTCATTATCTGTGCCTTAGAGTCTCTCACCAACTTGTGCCTCATTGATGCGTATGCGCCCCCACAGAGTTAGTGTTTCCATAAGCACAGTAAGCAGGTGTGTTGTCTATCTTCCATCCATATCTCAGAGGCAAAATGTAACGACAAAATGCAATAATTTGGATATTAGATAGAAGTTACTGTAACAACATGAAACATCAATGAAAAACAAGAAAAAGAGGGTGAAATTATGCCTATTATGTACAGGATGGCATTACAGAAAGAAGAGGCACTGTATGCAAACTGATAGGAAATGGAACAAGCATACAAACGAAACATTTTGCAAGAGAATAAGACATTTTTGCATTACTTTCCAACTGAAAAAGACGAGACTTCAAATTTTAAGAAATTTCAGATACAAGTTTTGGACCAATATATATATTGAAGAAATGAGACCCACAGATGTTTTCATTACAGGAAAATAGCAATTTTGTGAAGAAGCAAACCTTGTTTGACAAGTGTAAACTTACATAATTTTACAAAGTAATTGTCAAGTGTTCAGGCAATCAATAGTTACCAAAAGGTTACATAAAATTGGCCACTGATGATTTAGATAAATCAAGAATTTTTTAACCTATTCAGTCCCACAAAAGCCCCAAATCTTGCAGAGGTATGCAATCCTACAACTCGCCAGGCGATTGAGCTAGAGAGCTATCCAAACCATCCATGGATTTAGCAAGTCTTGTATTCAAAACAAAAAAAAATGTTTTTCATTTTCGGTGGGGGGATTTCTGGAGGTGACGTCACAAAGAAGGCATGTTTTGAAAATTTTGGCCTCGTTTGGCTGGCCCTGGGCCCCAACTCATTGACCCATTCTTTTGGCTCAAAGTTTTGGTGAAAACTAGGTCAAAATCCGTGTCTATAGACCCCTGGATTGACTTGCTAACATATCTGTAGCCAAAACCCAGTTTTTGGCCTGATTGAAAACTTTTCAGAAAAGGCATAATTTGCCCTTTCAGGGCAAACTTTGGCCATCCATAACTCGGCAGTAGATTGAGCTAGAGAGCTGTTCAAACCCCGTAATGACTAGTGGCGTTGTGTAGTTTAGAATAAAAAAAAAATTTTTTAATTTGGTTGGTGGGTTTTGGGCTAATGGGATCATGACAGTGGTATGATTTTTGGTTAATTATATGACGTCATCATCCGATCCCACGCGCCAATATTTTGGCGCGCAGTATTTTTGGATTCTAGGGCAGAATATGTGTTTGTAGCGCCCTTTATTGAGTTTCTAGCGTTTCTGGTTTAAAAGTTAGGCCAAAAACAACTAATTCATAAGGGGCTTTTCTCAATACTTTTGGGGGATTTCCCAAAATAATTTTAAGGTTTTTTGGCCCTAATCTTGGAACCAGGAATGTTAAAAACCCCTTCGGACCCTTGAAAGTCCTGAATAGTTACCAAAAAACAGCTAAACTCAAAAAAAATTTTGTCATTTCAATGGCTCTTGTGGGTCTTAAGGGAGGTCGGGCAAGAATGCTGACGTCAGCAAAAAATAACATAAACATCCCATCATTATATAAGCATAAAAAAAACAGACATCCTAAACTGAAACGTTTTTTTTTTTTGTTGCAAACTACATATCTTCACGAGTCTTTAGAGGGTTTGCACAGCTCTCTAGCTCAATCTGACGGCGAGTTATTGCCTGCGGTGGAATGTCCCCAAGAGTGACTTTGGAGGGAGCAAAATTTTGGTCAATTTTTGGTTTATGAGCCATAATTTTCGCTCCCGATATGCTAGAAAGTCAATCAAAGGCTCTATAGACGCAGATTTTGACCTAGTTTCAACTAAACTTTGAGTCCAAAAAATGGCCCATTAGGACGGCGCCCAGGGCAGGCAAAGATGGCCAGAATAATCCAAAAACACCCCTACTTATGCCGTTCCCCCCAGAAAAGCTCAAACCCACAACGAAAAAATTTTTTTTTCAATTTTTATTACAAGACTTGCTGAATCCGTAGAGGGTTTGAACAGCTCTCTAGCTCAATCGCCTGGCGAGTTATAGGATTGCAAAGCTCTGCAAAAAAAGTGACATACGCGGGACTGAAAGAGTTAAGTTTGGTATTTGAAATACACTATATTATTAGGTAGATAGATATGTTTATTCATGCACTTTTGTGACTTTAACCATGATGTGACGGAAATGCAATGAAAAAACTAAGGGCAGAAAATTTAATTGCATGTTTGTAAAAAAATGAAATGAGACTAATAAAATGTATTCTATTTGAATGAGAGCTGATGATGCCTACATTGTAGGCAAAATATATACTCTGTAAGATCTTAAAGTGTCTGATTCTTCGCTGAGAAAGGATCTCTTTCCTTTGTTAAGTCAAGGTAAATATTTACTTGTTCAAAGAAAATGGATTAGTCATGTATCTAAGCCTGTTACCTTATAAAATTGAGTGTTGCAGCATGCATGAGATTTTTCCAACCATTTTCTTGCACATAACAATTTAACCAAAGCAAGTCTTGTTTTTATGCTGAACTCTGAAAGTGGCATGTAGGTAGATGAAATTTTATGTCACAAGGTAAATTTTTGTCTGTCACATGCAAGTACTCACAAGAAAAAGTTTTGAATGCAAGTAAGGACCTGTTCCACATAGCCCACTGTACATGCTTATTACAGTGATTTCACTTCTAGCAACAATCTCGAAAAGCGCTGAATATTTTGGTGAAATAAAAGTAGCAAATAACATTTTTTGTTTTTTTTAATATTTGGTCTTGTGGAATTTTGTTGTGGAGTATACCACATTTTTGTGTGTTTTATATCTGTATAAAGACTTAGACATTAATGTATTCCAATGTGAAACACATTTTGCGCCTATTTGGAACATTTTTGAGACTTGTCATTTTTGATCAATAAAACATTGCATTAATTGCTAAACTGATAAGAATCACTTGCTCAATTAGCTTATGATCACAACAGTCCTTCAGGATAGCATATTGATGATTAAAATAAGTGTTACATTTCTTCATACCCTTGACTGACACATGTCAGATATGGGGTTTTGTAATGTGTAGGTTCAATTCCATTTGTCAGATTGGTTTTGATGTCTTTTAATGTCATATCATTTGCTTCATGCTATAATTTAGGGTTTGTATGATGAGTTTTAATTTTGAAATAACAAATTGAATCAATTGGATTATTTGGTTGTTTCAAAAGCCAGGCATGGTTTTGACATTGTTCGGTAGGTAACTTGCTATGTTTTGAAAATACTCACGGATGTAAACCTCTGCAGTGCATCGACAGAAAAACCACACTACATAGAACTCTGAAACACAATGGAGGTTTGCCAGATAAAATTATTTGGATATAGGAAACTTTCCATAATGTATAACAAAAGGTGGATATTGGCCAGATACACTGTAATTTGATTCTATTCTCATGAAATGTCTATGAAATATTTGGGTGAAATCAATTCTAGCTGAAGTTATTGATGAACATGTAATAAATCTTTCTTTCATTGTGCATTTTGCCTCATTGAATCTTATTCAAATGTTAATGATGCTTTGTGAAATTTTAATATCAAAATGACTTTGCTTTGATCTTGCTTCATGCATTAGTTATCAACTGAAAAATCATGAAAATATCATTGTCGAGGAATTGTACCTGGAATATTTCTTAAAACTTTCAGTATCTGCATGTGTACGTACACGTAATAGTTTATTTTGGAACCTAAACCAGCCTATACAAATGAAAATCTGGCTTCTTTTACATACCAGCTGTAATCTTTTTGTCTTAGAAGTTGATACATTTATGTAAGAAAATTTGAAGAGAAGTGGTTGATTTAACAACTGAAGCACTTGTTTAGGCTTTAATTATAAGGTGTTTTAATAAACTGTCAAAATTATGGTATACTCTTAAAAACCCCATGATATCTTCCTTGTTTCAGCAGGCAGAATGCCTGGTGCCAAAAGCATAAGGGTCTTTTTCCCCTATTGCAAAAAATATCATATGCTGCCAAAGCCTGACAAAATAAACTATTTGCTCCTTGATTTTTTCCAATTTTCTAGAAAATAATGAAAACTTTATTTTAGTACATGTCCAAACATAACTGTTTTTTATATCAGATGCTTGAAAAAAGTTGAAATGTCAAACTGTTTTATGATGCAAATCAGTCAGAACTTTGGCACTTGACATTGACCTGAGCTGACTGCACAAGTACACCTGTAACATCATCTGCAAAGCACAATAAGAGCCTGAAAAGAGCTAAACATTGTCAATTTTTCAGATAGTATCAAATAGTATTGTAGTTTTATCATACTTCCTTTTGAAAATTTATCAAATTAATGTGATGCTCTTGATCTTTTCAATTATCATGTTATATGTATTCAAGTGACAATGTTCCACAAGGGCAAAGCAGCAGGATCCTCATAGAGTTATGAAAGCACAGCATGCCAGGCAGATTCCTCAAAAGCCCTATTTCACAGCATGTTACATATAGTTAATTTGCCATGGTGAAATTAATTTTTAAAATTATCTATTTACATTTAAATGACAGTCCACACTATATTACCAAAATTACAACCTAGGCCACTTTCCACAAACTGTGCAAAAGAGAACGGCTATTTGATATAAAGAGACCTACTGAATATTAAAAGGTGATCAGACATCCCAGTCTTCTTATGACAGTCTAAATTTTTGGGGTCATGTCTATGTTTTAGTCAGTTACTTGGCTGTTCTATAAAATCAGACCAAACAAGGAAGTGAAAAGGTTTTTGTGGCTGTGAAAAAAATCTGTCAGAAATGAATAAAGTGAGTTTTGGAAAAAAACATTAATTTTTTTGCTCTTGTAGCAAGAAAGTTTGTAAATTTAATGAGATATTAGATGGATATACAGCACTTGTTTTAATTTCAGATACACCTGAAATGGCATGACTGTCCTTTGAAAGTTTTACAACATAAGCTGCACAATGACATGATTTATTCATAATTATGTTAAAATGATTGCTTGCATTGAGTTGGAAATTGTAATCAACTGATTTGTTTATGCCATAAGGGTTTTGGATCTTGGTCAAAAGATTAAACTATGTAACTGTCTGGTAGCTTCTAAACGTATATATACGTTTGAAGAATATTGTGGTTACTGTATCACGACACTCAATTGGCGTTTGGTTGCAGACCCGCGATTTAGTGCAAATGTATATTATTCTCTCATTAATTACTGGAAGTGTTGTACTGAATTATGATTCAAATCTATGCTTACTCTTAGTTGTTTCCTTTTTTGCTTTATAGGAACAGGCTTCCCATTTTCGTTTGTCAGTGTATGCTTACTACATTATTCATATACAAGGCTTAAATGTGGACATTGGCAAACAAGAAATTGCTACTCTTGTGGCATTGTAACGTCCTCTCTTGTGCAATACATTTTATTGTTTTGAACACTAGGAACAGGTTGTCCAGTATAATTTTTCTCAATAGACTAGCCCTCTAGTGCTAAAAAATTAACATTTAAATGTATATCTTTTCACAATAGACAGGCTATCTAGCACCAAAACATCAGCAATATGTGCTTTTTTCAGAGTTATTGGAAGTTGTTGGGGTAAAGCTTGTTTTTGAAGTTGCCTAAACAGAAACTGAAGAAGAAAGTGTAAGAAAACTTGCACTAATCTATGCATATTGTTGAATGTATTGCGCTAAGCTTCAGGTTGTCACAGACCACTTAACAATATAACGGGTGCATAAACTTTTTTGACTGTTTGCTGATTACAACATCACTTGTATTATATTTTTAAGCATATTGCAATGGTGCTCAAAGAAAATTTTTGTTTCTCATGCATTTTTAGTTACATGTACTTGATTTTGCTCAACAATGTGTCTTAGTCTTGACAATCTCATGTTGATTTATGATACCTGTCATGGCCAACAAACTTATACGCTTGCTTTCATCTAAAACCTAAATGTTTGTTGCATGTAAGTAAAGATTCTTTTTGTCGGGAAGTTTTGCTCTTTACCTCAGAACATATAAATTTTTTGTGAAGGGACACTTTTAGTAAATTTTGTATTTGAATTAAATTCGAAATGCATAAGAGTAACTTTATAATTTACCTGCAGTTAATCCACATTATGTTTACCCACGTTGCAAAACAGCAATAATACAAATATGTCCACGCAGAATGGGTCCATTTAGTTAGGTTTTAAACCTAGACCCAGTCACCAGATTGTCGCCAACATCGAACGGATGGTTTTCGGGTCACTGGGTCAAAAACCCATATGACATCTCTGTTTTTCAGGGCCTAGATGCAAAAAATCGTCTCGCTCACTAATACCAGTAGTTTGCAAAACATGACCTTCATAAATTTGTTCAGAATTTCTTCAACTCTGCAAAGCAAGGATAATGTTGTTTTCAATATTTTGCTGAGATGTTTTTCGTTGCTTAAACCAGGTGTTCCCAACTTGTATGAACACACGACGCACTATTCCTATGCATAAAATCAAACGACGCACTGCATAATACATTCACAGATTGTTATTTAATGCGATTTATTAGCTTGTTTGTTGTGATATAGAACATCAAGTCGTGGTGTTATGCTTAAAATAACTGTAGTCTCTTGCGCTAGAAGCGCATTTTTCCTTGAACGTCTGTTGTATGCATATCGAGTAGGTTTGAGCAGGCTTCTCTAGAGTTATAAGATCTGGGTAGTGAAGGCGGATGTAAGCTTGTGACCCATTTTGCAAAATCAAAATGATTCATCAGAGAGTTACGACGCCCCATTTCGGAACATCTGACTTAAACTAACAACCATAATTTTTATAAAAAAAAGTTTACTCATGAGTTGGTGTAGCCCTTTCCCCATCTGTTGCATTAGCCAGAAAACAAAGATTTTTTCAGTCGTGGGATATGAATATAATCAACGTACACTAGACAGCGTGGAACCAACATTTCTCAATTTATCAACTTTTATAAGTTTGATCTGTGACTTTGCACTTTCTTACTGCTAAAGTGCTTTCGATATTGGGTGGATTATTATCAAAAGTCATTGAGGTTTCATAAATGGATAACCGAGTGCAACATTTTGTGATTTGCATTAATAAGCATGTTTTTGACTCCTGAAAAGTGTTGTGATTATGAAATGTCAGATCCTTTGCTCAGTGGCAGTGTGCTTCTTCATCAATTTGCTTTTCGCAGAGCCAAGCATTTAATATTTATGATTAAGTGTGTTCAGTCACGCGTGGACCTTAATCTTTGATGCCTCCAGTCCATAACTGCAATTAAATTCAGAATTTTCGTTTCAATTTTTATCAAATTATTTCAGCTTCTGTGGTGGCCGCAGCGAGTGGTCACCGAAAATTTACAAATGTTTTTGCAAACGTAGTAGCTTATACGATAATTGAAGAAATTGCGTTGCTTTTGAAGTTTGGGTGAAGTGTTTGGGTAATGTTGTAACACTTATTTTGCAGAGTTAGCGTAGTTGGATCCACTCGTCGTCATAAAATATTTAGAATGGGGATTGATTACTACGCTATTCTTGGTTTGACAAGGAACGCAAGTGATGCAGATATCAAGAAGTCTTTTCGAAAGCTTGCCTTAAAATTTCACCCGGACAAAAATAAAGAACCAGGTGCGGAGGTAAAATTCCGACAAATCACTGAAGCGTATGATGTGTTGAGCGATCCGCCCAAGCGTGCAATCTACGACCAGTTTGGAGAGGAGGGTTTGAAAGGAGGAGTGCCCTCTTCTGATGGAGAAGGTTTCACGCGCGGTTACACGTTCCATGGCGATCCGGAAAAGGTTTTTCGAGAATTTTTCGGTGGTTCTAACCCTTTTGCTGATTTCTTTGACGCCAACGGTGACTTTATGACCGGATTTGGTGGACTGCGAGGCAGAGGTCGTAAAAAGCAAGACCCACCGATTGAAAGAGATTTGTTTCTTTCGCTCGAAGAGATTTTTCATGGCTGCACGAAAAAAATGAAGATCTCACGCAGGGTTATGAACGAGGATGGCCACACGTCGAGTATTCGAGACAAGATCCTAACGATTCAAGTGAAGCGTGGTTGGAAGCCAGGCACGAAAATCACCTTCCCGCAAGAGGGCGATCAGGGGCCAAACAACGTTCCAGCTGACATTATCTTTGTTGTTCGTGACAAGAACCACAAGCTGTTTAGACGCGAAGGCCAGGACCTTGTGTTTAAAGCGTCGATACCTCTTGGCAAAGCTTTGATTGGCTGTAGCATTGAAGTTCCCACGTTGGATGGCAGATTACTTAACATTCCAATAAACGAGATCGTCAATCCGCTCTTCAAAAAAACGATACCTGGAGAGGGCATGCCTTTTGTGAAAAATCCAGACGAAAGAGGCGATCTGATAATTGAGTTTGACATTGTGTTTCCAGAGCATTTGACACCTGAGAAAAAGCAGCTAATCCGGCAAGCGTTACTGGTTTAAGATCTGCGCTTTTCACTCCTGTTATTAAATTACTTTATATTGGTTTTGCTATTGGGGTTAGGATTTGATTATTCGTAAGTATTGTTTTTACATCGTACAAAACATAAGCGCGTGTTTTTAGCTATAGCACGTTTTGAAACCATCAAGTCTAATAGAAATAATTGTCCGAAATGTTTCATGGATTATATGTAATGGATAACTTTCAGATTAAGCTTTTGCGTGTTAATTAAAGTCACTGTGTTTTTACTACAACCCTGCTTATAATAGACTGGACATTTAATGTGTCGTATTCAACGTGTGCTTTGCCTAACCGTAGAGTCAGAACTAGTTTCGGTATTTTTTCAACGTTACTTCATTTTCATGTACCTGCGTGGTTTCCAAATTTAGACAAATGCATCACTTTTCAACTATTTTCACACATGGGTAATTGCTGTTCGATTTTGACAAGAAATGCTTACGTGAAGCTTACGTTGCAAGCACAGATTATGCTTTTACAGTACTTTGGACTAAGAAATATAAATTTCGGGTTGTCCTGTGCAATGTGACGCCATTTTAAGAGTTTAGACAGGCGTTCCGTGTCAAGCACTTGCTTAGATATAGTTTGACTAACCTCGATTCGTTCATTAATGGTCACGTGAAGTCTTTGCAGATTCTGAGCAGTGGCTCTGTCGTACGTAACTGATTGCAAAGCGTTTCAATCGGAAATGACATAAAATCTTCTAATTTTTTTGCTATGGAGAAAGTAACAACTTCAATTTTCTGCCCGAGCATTTGTTGCAACTCATTTATTTTACAATTTGTAACCTTTTGGCAACATCGTAACAAACTCACTCTTCCTGAAACTTCACGTGATAGGTTTACGAATGGGTCTTCATCAGCCTTAAATATGAATAATGCCGGCTATATAACTATACACCTATCTTTCCATTATTTATTTTTTCGTTTTTTTAACTCAGGCCGGACATTAAGATTCAAAAGAGTTGCTTTACGAGAACTAGGAAACACATTCACAAACAAGGCACTTGTACCTCTTGTGCACATCAACCAAAACAATCAACCAAAAAGTAGATGTTTGCACAACGAAGCTGCGCAATGCTGGTCTTGCGAAGCTGCGCCAGCGACCATATCATCATCATATAGAGTCATCTCCGGTGGAAAAAGAAATGCATAAATACACAGTATCAGTAATCTGAATTCAGCGAGTAAAGGTGAAGAAGCTAAACGTTGAGTAATTCATGCAGATTTTGTCAAATGAAAACATTAAGTAAGAAAAAATTACCCAACAACCAATGATCACTCTGTTTCAAAATTTCAAGTGTTTTTACGAGATAAGCAACCTGATGCTGACAAACAATCATGCTCGCTGGACTGTAACATTCAAAAAGCAGTGGCGCAGCCAGAATGAGGCCGAAGAAGTCATGCTCCCCCCACCTGAAACAAACTTGCTAAGATTTTTCTGGCGCTTTATTTCACCTGTTAGAAAATAAACAGAAGGAACAGTCGAACTTAAGACGACGTCATTGACAGGCCCCTCCCGAGCAACAATAATGGCTACGCTACTGTCAAACAGTACTATTATGTCTTCACGGGACGTATGAAGCAAAACTGTGCGTCAGACTTCACGGTGTCCCTGGTTGCAAATTTGGCTGGATTATATTGCGATGCAATCCGCACAAAAAAACTCTTAATTAAAAGTAAGTTTTTCATACCAAGAAAACGATTTGAAAAAGATTTAAGACATGCACTTCATTGGAGGTTTTGACCCATCTTAGGCTTGACGTCACGACGAATAACTTCGCTCAATGCTGATACTCAGGGCCTCAGATTCGAAATTCTAGGTTTGGATTAAACTTGAACTTTGGGTTTATGGTTCGTAGCTGTAAGTTCCTCCATCAAACAAACAAGAGCTTAAAATAACAGCGAGATGCTGAATTCCCCACAACGAACTACCAGCCGCCGTAGTACATGGATTTCGAAACATGTAACTCGAAAAACGATTGAAAAGTTTCATGACGGCTTCTCTCGAGATGCACAAGTTGTAGCACAAAAACATACAGGGACGACAACAGTTGGCATAGATCAAAACAAACTTCGCACATTTGTAACTGCAGCTAAAAATCTTCGCGAACGTGTGGCAGTTACATTTTCAACATCGCTTTTCCGTTTTGGATCACGTTTTCTAGCATTTTGTGTTTACCAACATAAAAAGTATGGTTCTTTTTCAAACAGACCTGTTCATAACAGACCGCTCGAAATAGACCACGTTTATGTGAGACCTGTTCACAACAGCCCCTTTCATGACAGACCACGTTCATAACTTCCCACTTTTCATTCGATGTATCCAGAGTTGAATCTTAGATTTGATTGCTACATTTTCTTCTGTTGCGCTCAAGTCAGTTTTTCCTTTGCCCTGCATGGAGATGTTCAGTTGGTTTAGCCTACATGACAGAGAAAGTCAGCTAAGAATAACAACTTAGCAATCCACTTGTTGCCGCTGAAGCGATTGGCGAGTTCATGACTCTGTTCTATCAAAAAGTGCCATTTTTTTATCACGTCACTCAGCTGCTCTCTCCAATACCTTTCCTTGTGATGGTCATCACACGCTCGTTTGCAACTGCAACCCACTGTTGCTGCAGCAACACAGTGGTTTTCCACCACCATCTCTTCACATAAAGCCCAAAGTAAGCCTGTGCACAATGGACGAGATTTAATGTTATCAAGTCAGCCGCAGTCAGGGTTGACAGATGGTGCCAAGTTTGGCAAGTGTTGCCAAAAAGTCATTGTTTTTCAAAAAATTTTGCCATTTTTTGAAATACCAATTGCTATTACATTGAAAAAACAATCCATCTTGGATTATTTATCAAATTAATTCACAAACTGTAGAGAGAAAATACAGCATAACTCCCCCAGTATTGTGAATTATCATTCTGATCACACCCCACTTTTCGCGAAGCACAGTTACTGGTAGTGTGCTTTACAGTGGAACGTCGGTTCAATTGTCAAAAAACAAAAAGTATGAACAAATTTAAATTGCAAAAAAACATTTTCGAAAAATTTCATGTTCGAATGAATTCCATTTGGTATCATTTGAACATGATATGATTAACTGTAATTCTTAGGCATACCATATTTTTGTAATTGAAAACCGGGACGCTCAAGAACAAGGAGCCCTATCAGATAAATGTGGTTAATATCTTTCTTGGAGTATGTAGCTATTTTGGATTCCTGTAGTTAAATTAAGACACCAAGAAAAACTAAAATAATACATTTTACTAAGAAACAAAACAATGTTCAAACATTCGTAAATTTACACATTCGCCCAATCATACTTTTGTGTAGACAGTACTTTCTTTGAGAAGTCTTTGTTCGATTTTATTTTTTCGTAAAAATCACAGCAGAAAATGGCACGGCAGCATTAATTTTACAGATGAAATGGCTTTTACATTCTGCTTCTGTTATCAGACCACATGCTATTCATGATGGCAGACTGAATGCCAAATCGGGACTTTTGGTTGACTGACCGGGACAAAGCCTTTGAACCGGGACTGTCCCAGCTGAAACGGAACGTATGGTATGCCTCGTAATTCTAATTCGCAGTTAGTTTTACTTTCTGATTCTAACCTGAGTTGGGAAAATTTAGTAGAATTAATTTTGATTCTAATCCAAGTGGGAAAAGCTGAAACATTTCTAGTGGTCCAAGAAGCCTGTAGCATGCTGCATGCACTGTGAACGCTGGATTCCCCTGCCATTGTGACTTATCTGCAGTATGAGACCGACGTCCGAAAGTTCGTAATCTTCCTTGCTTGAAAGCATTGTGACGTTTCCGTGAGTCATGTTAAGCAAAACGACACGCAGGCGCTGATTGCTCAAGAGCTCCACCTTGAAACGTCACTAAGGTTCGTAACCACTTAGCGGACCTTGCGATCTTGACGAGATTTCATAACAGCGTAGCACTCGCTGACATTTCGTAATTATTGCGTTATCTTCCGATCTCAATTTGGCGTTCTCAGATGCTGCCACCACGTACATATGTCCAGGGGCGTACCGAGGCCGGGGCAAGAGGAGCACAATATTCCGGGCGCCGAAAAGCCCAACAACATTGCAAGTAGCCTAGTTTCTTCAACAGTACATTTCATCCCGAAAGACTTTGGGTTCGAATATTGGGGCCCCAATATTGTTTCTTGTCCCGGGCGCCACCTAACCTCGGTACGACCCTGCATATGTCTCCCCTTAACCTCCTTATTAACCCACTGGGACTTCGCTGAAAAGAAAAGTTTGCCATTATTCGGAGGAAGTCAACCAACTCTGTAAGCCGAAAAAAAGATTATAGGGATGTGATCTAAAATGCTGACGAGCATTTGGACATTCTTGTTCAGGGAAAACTTTTGGCTTATACGTCTTTGACAAAAACATTTCGCAAGACTGATATGCTACAGAATTTCTTTCTGGTATGCAGTGCAACTAATAAAAACAGTGAACATCCTTAGCACTGTCTGGAAAATGACCATGCAAAACATTACATCTTCTCAGCACAAAGTAGAAGCAAGTACGAACAACGTAAGCCACTGCAATGCGCCTCAACATCCAAGTGAGTGCATGACCTTAGTGAACGTTGTAAATTGCAATCCATAACTCATGTTTGAAATCCAGAATTGAGCGGCCATAAAATATCATAACTTTGATTTATTTGGTGAAGTCAGGTATTTACAGCTGATACATAAGTAAAGACCAAAAGCAGGCGCGAAAATGTATACGTTAAGTCTATGTCAGAAGTGTATTTCCTGCGGTCCAATTAACATAACAAGGAGCAGTGAAAGTGGACAAGCCGTTAGCAAGCGACCTGATTACGAAGTAAGATGAGGTAATTCCACCCACTGCTCCTATAGTCATCAGAAAGCATAAAAGTACTTTTATGAGAATAGATGTGTGCATCACGCCCTCCGTGCTTTCAGAACTTGTGTTTGACAATTGAGCTATTTCTTCGCTACCGTTGGAGTTGTTGGAAGTAGAAATTTCTGTGAACTTTAGGTGGATTTCATTCCGAACACGATCCTTGTCTGAGCTTTTTTTCTTGCTCAATAACATGTAAAACAGCGGCGGAAGTATAAATGTGTTCGCAGCGATTGTTGTGCCACCAACGAGGGTGAGTACAATTCCAAACTTAGGGACGCTCAGTCCAACAAATATCACCGAAAGCATCATAGCGGATCGAACAAGGCAGCGCTTGAATAAACACTCTGGAGAGAAACATAGAAATGGTGAATCCTAGTGGTTAAACGTATTGCTGCTGAAAAACATAAATCAAACAGACATGAAAAGATGAGACAGCACACTGAAAAGATATAGTGTTTTTTTTATCGATTTTGGAGAAAATCGTAGAAGTGGCATGAACAATGCCCTTGAATATTTGCCAGAGTCATAACAATCATATTGAGCCTTACAAATGAAAACATAATTGCTTGTGAACCTTTGAATGAAGTTATCGCCAAGTCGTATGTTGATTCGGTCCAAGATTAATTTTGAGTGTATATACCAAAGAAACCTTCGCAAAGTAACAGTTATTGATATTTGTATATGTATGGAACAGACGCCAAGCACATTTAAACGAGCTCATCGTGCAAAAAAGAGTATAACCTTCGAATATCGTTTGAGAACTCTCTGCATTATTTTGATTGCATTTTCTGCGTGGTTATTCCTGCCACAGGTGTAGGAGCAAGGAAATTTTGGGGGGTGCGAAGGATTTTTGCCCGAATTTCCCCAAACTTGCCCGAAAAGATTTTGTGCGACTTCTGCCTACAAATTTTCTGTCACAAAGATCATGAAGACCTTTTTTGGTGTGGCCTCCCCAAAAAAGAAAAAGGTCTTCATTTGGTTTCTGCAAACATTGGGCGCCGGTTTTGACCAGATATTTAGGGATTTTTCCCGGAGTTTCAAGGATATTGCCAAGATTTTCAGGGATTTCGCCCAAGTTTTATTTTGCCCGGATTTTTGGCCCCTGCATCCCCACCTCCTGCACAACTGAATCCTGCATCGCGTAGCAAAGTTGTTGCACAATGTTCATATAAACCCAGTTGACCTGCAATAATTGCTTTCTTTGTTTCAGTTTCCCGGAATGGTTTTGTTAGATGTTATTCCTATTTACCCAGTTTCAACAGTTTCAGTGAGTTTTCCAGGTTGTTCCACAGTGCAGCATTCGTAACGAAACCTTTGTTTGACAACTTAAATTAGTCCGTTCTTAGCGCTTATGGCTAATTTCTTAATTATTGCAGGCATGAGAGTCCCAAATGAAAAGCACTTTCGCAAAAGTTATGGAAATTTAATGCGGTAATTGAAAAATAGATTACTTTTATTTGTACGCAGGTGCAAATTTGTCGAATGACCTAAAGCACAATGGGTTCCAAAAATTTATTATCACGTGAGATGTACAAATCTGAGTGACCACAAACTCTGCGTGTTTGAAATTAAACAGGCTTAAACTTGGTAGAACACGATATGTTCCTAAAGTTTAGATTGAGAAATTCAGACGCATATGGATTTTACAAACGATTTCACAAGTTTTCAATGTGTATTCATGGACTTTTTCGGTCTTTGTGCAAATGCTTCCAGACCTTCTTTGACTATCTCTCCCTTTACTGATAGTCATCCAAATCCTTTCGACCTATGCAAACAACATTCCTCTTTGAATTTTCTGCGCCATTTCCACATGTGTAGGCCTACTACCGCAAGTGCTTTTTCAAGGTAGTCACTTACAAATGCTTTCTGTGCAGTCTTATTCGAACATGTTCGTATATATTCTAACACGCGAAATGCTTTTTCTATTGAAGTGAGTGCCAGTTATAAACCTGAAAACATCAATGCATGAACCATAAATGATAAGATTTTAGTTGTTTCTACAAATTCTACTGAAATTGAGATATTTTGAAACAAGGGCGTACGCAAGGGGGGGGGTAAACCCCTCTTTGAGCTTGATATTTCACAAAAACTTTATTACCTTCGCAAAGTAGATTAACTGTTTTCGCACACTTTTTGCTTGTTAATTTATCGACTTAATGCAAATACCATTTCGCCTGAAGATACCTAAAATACCTAGGTGTCAATAAGTTAAGCTGGAAACCTCATGTACAAAAGGTAAAAACTCAACTATCAAGATCTTGTGGAATTCTATCCAAACTTAAACATTATACAACACCACCTGCACTGAAAGTTGTCTATAACTCATTAATCCATCCCTACCTTAATTACTCAATCCTCAATTGGGGATGTGCTTCAAATGCAACCATTCAGCCTCTCATTAAGCTCCAAAATAAATCTATAAAAATAATAAACCCAACTAACATGGGATCACTAGAAGAACATATCCAGCACTTAAACATCTTACGCCTTCCCAACCTATATAGCTTTTCAGTAGGCAAATTCATGCACTCTTATCATAACAAACTGCTTCCAAATCATTTTGATGAATATTTTGTTCCACTCAGTTCAATTCATTATCACTCCACAAGACTAGCAACCTCCAAAAACCTGTTTTTACCTAGACTTAACTCTTCCTCAGGAAAATGTTCTCTTAAATTCATAGGCCCAAAAGTATGGTCTTCAATACGAGACGATATCAAATTTTCAACCACCTTTACCTTTAAATGGAAACTTAAGAAACACCTCCTACATGAACAAAATTCCCAATTATGAACTTAGCAATATTTCACTTGTCCAGAACAAAATACTGTGTAGTCTAATATTCTGTAACTCTGTTTTATTTTTTGTGTGCATCTACTTTTTCGTATTTTCTGTGTGCACATTCTATGCTTTTCGGTATGAAGTACACTTTTTGTTTTTTTACACTTTTCGTTTTTTTTCTGTTTTGCTTTGTTTTCTTCTGCACCTCATTAATTCGTTTTTGTAACTTTTTTTCTTTTTTTATTACAAGTTTTTAATCGCCGTGTATTGCCAAAAATACTCCAACCACACCAAATTCCTTCACTTAAATTCGATCCACTCATCTATGTACATAGTCATGCGCTTTCACCTGTACATTTTCTTCATCATGTTCTGCGTTCATTCGTTTTTTTTTGTTTTTCTTTTCATTATGCTTATTTGATCTCCAACTGTTGTTTCTCAACACTTGTCAAAAAGTGATAAACGGGGTTGGTTGACCAGATGATCGCCACGGTCTTTCGCCAATCCTATATGACACGGCGCCCGTCTTTGTTTACACTGATCAGCTATTGTG
>Ga0210059_1003678_pt1 | contig 24651 bp, 18 predicted proteins | sample Ectturendosymbi2_FD_188042 | JGI IMG/M metagenome (GOLD analysis project Ga0210059, IMG submission 188042) | Ecteinascidia turbinata endosymbiont from Florida, USA - Sample 2 (SPAdes) (version 2) | ecosystem: Host-associated > Tunicates > Ascidians > Unclassified | place: Key West, Florida...
CTAGAAGTTTTACAACCCCAGCCAAGTACGACAGTGCCCGAACTCAATTAGAGGTGGAAGAGCGGAAAATCTTGGCTTTTGGCCAAGTCCATGCAAACGAAAATAGGTTGTGTCAAGTCTTACACAGTCAAATGTGCGCATAAATGCAACTTCCTGCGCATAAATGCAACTTTCGTTGAAAATAAATGCAACTTTCTCACTTTTTTACTGCAACAAAAACTTGCCCTAATCATCAGATAGAGGCGAGAGGGGCTTTCAAAATGATGATGGGGTAAAAAATGGATATCTAAAATTCTGATTACGGAATATGTGAACGATCCCTGGTAACAACAAATACACTGCGCTACACTACTACAAACTTCTTTCCGAAAAAGTTAATTCTGCGATCATTTACTGCTATGAATTCTTGCGGTATTGTTATGAGATCAACCTGATCTATTAAGTTTTTGTGAATGTGCAAAACATCCTGTGGTCCAAGTGCTCTTGGTTAAGTTTGTTTGTCAAGTACCGCAGTTCTTCAGCATGGGCATCCGCAGGTGGGGACAAAACGAGCATTTGCCCACTCCCTGGAAATTGGGATTAAAATCTAAAAATTTCTAGAAAATCTCCAGTTAGAAGCTTAATTCCGATTAATTGATTTGATTCTTGCAATGACAGTCTTTTGCTGGTATGACACTCACACTGCACAGGAGCCAGGTTCACGGTTCTCGTGTCATGCAGTGATTAGCTTACAGTTCAGTCATGTCCGCTCTTTTGCCTGCAGAAGCAGGTTGCGAAACTTGCGAGCGCATTGTTCTACTGTTAGTCTTTGTTGCGTAACAATTATATGGAAAGAAATCTTGAAAAGTTTACTTAAAGCAGGGGTCTCCAAACTACGGCCCGCGCAGCCATTTTGTAAATGATGAAAAAATAATATGTATACTAAAAATTTGTTGATTTGGTAGAATGCAACATATCCCAAAACAATCACATTACGTAAGAGTCCGGCCCTCGACATGTTCTGTAATAACATATTATGTGGCCCTCGGACAAAAAAGTTTGGAGACCCTGACTTAAAGTCATGGCAGGTGTTTTGTTACATGTGACCGTTGAACGCACCAGACATCTTTTGCAGGTAATGCAGCGAAACAGTGACTGCTGATAGCGGGAAGCCACGTAGATTTACAATGTGTGAAAAGAAGGATGAGTGAATCTGTAGCAATGCTTCCACAAGCAGTGACGGATCCAGGGGGGCGATTGGGACGAACGCCCCCCTAAAACCTACTGAAGTAACTTTACTCATCATAATTTTGTACAATTCGGAATATAGCATTCGCGGTTTAAGGCCAATTTACCATCCATTGTTTTGTCAGAGCAGTGTTGTGAAGTATACTTCATCTCTCTTACAACAGTGAACCCGAAATGAGACTCGACGACCAAATAATACTGAAATCGCCCCCCTAACCTTACTCGCTGAATCCGCCCCTGTCCACATGTTTAAAAAATCCATTGTTAGTATGACTAATGTGTCGAGTGAATAGTTTGATCCATGTGTGGGCAAACATTTTCTACGGAGAGCCACATTGAAAACTTACCATAATTGCTACCGGGACGCATGTGCAGTATTACATTTGTCTACTTCCTATGAAGTTACAATGTACTGTACGCTTCAAAATACGATTTAATGATAATGTTATTATAACCTTACATTGTTTTATTTCATATTTATTATCATTAAAAATGCGATTTCGAATGAAACGTGCGGAATAAAATCTCGTGAATTCTGATCTAATCGATGAGATTGCTTTTAACATTGATTCGAGATATGAACTATATTTATGTAGCCTCCCTGCAGGCCGCAAAAATTGCCTTCGTGGGCTGCATGCGGCCCGTAGACCGTAGTTTGGCCACACCTGGCTTAATCAAACCGCGCTTATGCAGGCTTCTTTTTACACAGTACAAAACTACGTGGTTTGTTAGAATACGTCTAGTATGCAGGCATGTGGGAATACATCTTAACAGTTAAGGTTTATTTCTAACTTCTGAGTGAGTACAGAGCACAAGGCTATATTCGCTGTGACGAGTTTTTATAATTCATCTGCAGGTCTACTTACAGCAGTAACAGTCGTGCATTACTCCTGTAAATTCTCTTTAGACCAGGGGTGAGAGCTTTGCTGACATCATGTACAGCAGGCCTGCACAACATACGGAAAGCTTTTCTTGCGGCCCGCGAGAGCTTCCTCAATTGTAGAAAATGTTGCAAAAGCTCGACATCGAATAAGTAATTGTCGTTCCAGAATTCCTTCCATAGTACAACGAAATCTCTACATCAAAATGAAATAGACTTTTTCGGGGCATGGCAAATTTATGGTTATAATTTGGCCCTTCGAGCTTTCTGAATTGTGCAGGCCTGACGCACATTTTCGAAATTATAAGGTACAAAAGACTATGATATATTCTTCAATAGTTTAGTTTTTCTTCAGTAGTTTTGTATATTCTTCAATAGTTTTTCTTCAATGGTTTTAGTTCGGTTACAATGGCATCAATATCTATGTCATCATGCAATTTAGCCACTGTGCTATCTTTGAAAGAGAATGTGGATTCAACATCCACTCTTGCTGCAGCCAAAGTTTCTTGCTCAATACCACAAAGATACTGTGAAGTTTCTTGGTTAAATCTCTCCTATTTTATTGACTATCACATCAACAACTTGTGAATGTTATGTAGTATAAAATTGCTGAGGTGAAGTAAATTTTGTGTTATCTGAACCATTCTGAATCCTGCGTGGGAGTCTTCTCCAGCGTGGCACAACAGAGGGTTTTACGTCCAATTTTTTTACAAGTATTATGTTGCAAATAACATTGCCAAAAACTGCCAAAATTTTGCAAAATTTTTTTCATTAAACGATATAGTTTAACAATGGACCCAATACTAATTGTGTTACTTAAATTTATTTGGGCAAAATTCTAAATTGAAAAGTGGGGGATGTAGGCCCCCCAGAAAAAAGGGGAGGGGCCTAGGTCAATGCGGCCACCCTGGTTCCGCCACCTATGGGTGTACGGCCCTTGAGAAGAACAAAATGTGCGGGTGTGAAACCTGTTTTGGGCCTCCTTTTTAATTATGAATCATAACTGATTAAAGCTTCATTAGCTTTCCAATATTATGACTAGAAAATGATATACTTTATTTATTATTTTACATTGTAACCATTTACCACCGTTATTAGTTAATTTCAAAAGGTCTAAGGCTGATCTCAAAGAATGTACACAGTTGCTTTGCAAATTTCACAACTACATATCAAATTTAACATTAATAGTATGCCATAGCAATTCTCACTAGTAATGCAAATTTAATGATTTTATAAACCTAATACAGTAATAGAAGGACAAGAATTTAGTTACTCGCTTTGGCATGAATTCTACCAGTTTTGTTTTCTTCGATTTGCTGTCCCGATACCACACTGGAATAATGTCCTCTATTAGCTTGGTCATAGCGGTGCAATACAATTTTTGTAACCGAGATCTTGGTATTGATCACAAATTCTCAATGGGTTAAGATCTGGTAAGTTTAGAGGCAAATCTATCATTCTTAGTTTTGGTTTCTGAAAATCGTCTTCACTTTTTTAGATGAAAGACACGGGGCAAGATCGTATTGAAATTTTCCTCCACCAACAGAAAATGCTCTTCTCATATTTGGAATGACTTTCTTTCAATTACATAGTCTTCTGCAGTCCAATGTTTATTTTTTGCACATTCTTATTTTTTCTTTTCATTTTTTTGTGTAAGAAGCTGCTACTTAAGCGGTTTCTTAGCTTATCTGTCGGCCTCCAGTAAGCGGCGTCGTATTTTTCTTGAGCTTATGTGAATTCCATCATTCATCAAATCCTTCTGTAAATCAAAACTCGTTTTTTTTGTATGCCTTTTGTAATGGCTGTTTGGCTATAGTTACAGTGTTCCGAAAACGTAACAATGCGACTCTGCTTCCTAGTTGTGATATCTGCCAATAAAATATCAGAGAAATTCCAACATGTACGACTCTCAGCCAGGGGTAGGTATTGGAATTTAGGAACCCGAGACAAAATATCAAAAAGGGGCCCCAAAAACTGGATACTTTGTGATATTTCTAGTGTATAATATGTGGTGTTAAAAAAGGGGCCTCTGACCCCTATATTTGGTTAAGTTATATCGAAAAAGGACCCCCTATATCTTGCACACGCTGTACAAAATCCATTTTTGCTGAAAACAGGTTAAATTCCACATTTTGTCTGGGAATTTGCTTCTGCGTGAAAGTCACATTGTAAATTGTTTGAAGTCATATGACTTTACATTGTTCTTTGTCCACAACATTAAAAAATGGCGGAGGACCCAAGGGCGTCCGCAGCAATTTTTCCAGGGCGGGGCAACGTCGGCATTTTGTTTATTTGTTGTAAGGCGCGCAGTTACTTAACCGCTTCAAGCTGTTCATCCGGTGACCGACATTTTTAATACGTGTAACTCTCTAGGTTCAAAGCAAAGAGTGTCATTTACTCTCAACGTCGCCTGAAAGTCTAACAGTAGGCCTAATTGACAGCATCTGACAGATAGCGCGGTATTTCCTGACAGCTACGGCTCATGGCGCCCTAGTGTATGTCAGCAGGGTTCTTGGCCGTTTTCAGCGATTTGTGTAATCCCGAACTGAGTTGAGTAACAATCTATTTTCTCCCATCTCGACGCCTTGCGTTCGCTAGCAGGATGCCAGCACAACGTGCATCTGTTTTCGTAGTTTGGAATAGTTGTGACCAGGCCCGTAACCAAGGGGGGTGCTGGGAGGGCGAAGCCCCCTAGATAATTTTTCGCCCCCCTGGATAAATGTGTTAGACGTAGTTTAAAATGATTGGACATAGTTTAAAATTTTGGGCCCCTCTCAGAAAACTCTTCGCCCCTCCTGGTGTCCCAAGCTGGTTACGGGCCTGGTTGTGACAAAGAAGTTGTTTTCTGTTTGGCTGTGTTGCATGCCTACTACGTCCGGCGAGCATGCTTCGTTAAAAGTTCGCAGTATGCTCGGCGGACATGCAACAAATATAGTGTAAACTGACTGTTTAACAAACGTTATTTTTTCTGTTTCAGCTAAGCAGCGATTTCCAAGGTGGGTTCCGCGGAACCCTAGGGTTCTATAGACAAATCTAAAGGGTTCCACGAGTTATACTTTCCAGTTTAAGCAAAAACTGCTGATATGTCTCTCTAAGACGTGCTTGTTGTTGAATTGTTTATGCTTTTTATGGTTACTTTTAATGTGCATAATTTTGTTTACAGTACGAATCCTTAATAACGGCCATTTGGGGAAAAAAGCGTTTATGTTTACTTGGCAGTTATGGCGGGGGTTCCTTGTCTACTTAAAATAAGCTTGCAGTGTTCCGCGGACAAAAAAGTTTGGGAACCACTGCAGCTAAGAATTTGCGCACGCTTTTTCGTTGAATCGTGACTCGAAAACTCTTGTCACCGCAGGTTGGACAATGCAGCTTTCAGCGACTGCAGCTGGACGGTAAAATTATTTGTGGAGATTTTATGTGTTGATAATTTGTAACGGAAATTATACGCATTTTTGTTGTGCATTTTTGTGTTTTTATTTTATATTATTTCATCGCGTTCTGTAATGTTTAAGTGGTAAAAAGTGTTTTTACGCAAAGGAAAATCGAATAGCGCGCAAATCTAAATGTTTTCATAAACCTCTGCGCACATATTTGATTTTGGAAATTGTCGTACATGTGTAAAGAAACGCATTAAGTCGCCGTAATGCACGTAGTGTTGCTAAGTCCGACCACAGGGTAATAATCGCGCATTTCCTGTAAGCACATACGCGCTATTAGCAGCTTTAGTGCAAAAAAGCAAAGTGTCTGGCGCTGGCTCCAAATTGCAGATTTGCACCAGGGTCACGTGAGTCACACCTTGGGATCTCTTTGCAAAAATGCATTTAGCTAAATAAAAAGAACAAGCAAGGTATGGCTCGTTCACAGCGCAAAGGGCTCAAGCCTACTTAAACTGCGGTAACACTGAACTCAGGCCAACTTGAACCTTTGAACTAGAATAGAAGTCATGCGGGTTTCAAAGCAGTCTGTGGTAAACCCTAGCATGGGCGCAATTTTGTTGTAAAATGTGGGGGGGGCAGCTTGGTGCGAAACCAATATAGTCATCGGGTCGATGCAGAAGTGAAGTTTTACAAATACAGATTCCCAATCATGTTCTTTAAAGAGTTGAACAGCTGCACGTGTGCGGTGAGATGTCTTGTTTAAGTTGCTTAACGTTACAAAGACGATAAATATGTTTCTTGCACGTTTCCGCTCTTTGAAAAAGCTACAGATCTTTTTAATGCTACTGAGCATCATGCATGCAGCCCCACCCCTACTCAAATTCTATTGATATCCTATTACTAGTAGCCAAAAAAGTATGGCTTAAAACTAGCGTAGACTACTTCACAAAATGATTTTCAGTCTATTTTTACTGCTGGTGGCCGGTGGGTTGAGCGTGCAGGCTGTATCCTTTCCATCTTCCCATGTCGGCCTCTGCATACATACCCACATACCTATCCACAATGTAATACCTTCATATCTAATAATCTGGTGACTGCGGCTTTGTGACTTCTGTCAGGGATGCCACTTAGCTCAGTCTTTTCAAAATCAAAATTTTCAGGTTTAACATCAAATTTTAATTGACGAAATTAATGTCAAAAGTTTCATTATACGAGTTATACTTGCATAAAAACACGAAAATATATTTAAGGTTAAACAGAATTAAAGTGCACAACGGTGAATTAGCAAAACAGTACCAAGTTTCTCTTGCATTAACACGAAAAGGATGTCCAGCAAAAGTAGATGTTACGTACCTGTAAAGCAAATGTTTTGCACTTGGATGAAAACATTGCTGCATTGTTGGTTTGGTTAGGTAAATCAAGTGACTTGCAAACCAATGTATTCAGCGCAGGCACAAAGTATAAGAGTCGAGGAATAAATACAGTACTTTTTGGATTGGTTAGTCATCATTGTCGCGACATTACAAGAAATGATGCTAAATATATAGGCTACAGTATCTTTAATTTCTAGGCAAGTCCCTAAGTTTTGAGCTATAGGTCAATATATACCACAGTAAATAGCCTACTTCCCCAACGTTTTGATTGAAATCTTGTTTACTAATGGTTGAAGACAGTCTTTTGCAAAACTGTCCATCCTTAAATTAAGTCTCCACAAAAGTCCTGCTTTTTGTCTTCGGTAAAAACCTTGCAGAATTCTTGAAAATGTAACTTGCTAACATTATAAACTTATATCTTTAAAACTGTCTGTTTATGAATACGTGACAACCAACATTACAGCAAAGCCAGTTACGTTTTTGCACGAAACAAATCATGGCTCTACTGTGGCAGGGTTGCCAACCTGTCTTCACCAAACAAAACCAGACCTATAGGCACAAAAACGCGAGATAGCTGTCATAAAGCATACACATATAAAACATGCATAACCAAACACAAAATATATATTGAAACTCTTCAGAAACATCGATGTAATATAAACAATTCCAATCTTCAGAAGCATTTTCTTTCCCCATGATTACACTGACGTACATTTGTTTCTTAGTAAATACATCGAGCATTTTTAGGGCAACAGTAAAATCTTTGCATTCTGCATGATCATAGACCAGCTATGTCCAACCCGCGGCCCGTGGGCCGCATGCAGCCCAGTCGAAGGTTTTGTGCGGCCCAGTTTAGGTTTTCACGGTAATAGGAGTAACTACATACTGACAACCTGTCCTTATTTTGATAATCTTTAATTTGAAATTTTTGATGTAGGTTGTCCTCAGTGCCATTTTATCATGCCTGTTACCATTGCAGTTATGATTCGAACGCTTTCAGTACATTAGCTCAAGCGAAGTTTAGTTTGCTAAGGTCAAAGTAAGCCATTCAATGTGTGGCCTTCACTAATATGTCATAAAATGTGCGGCCCTAGTTGAGATAGTGACATGAATTTTGGCCCAGTAAGTCATTTGGGTTGGACATAGCTGTCATAGACTCTTGTCAGAAGATATCTGTAATGAATATGCTGCTCCAGCGCCGGATTTAGGGGGGCCTCCCACAAAAGTGGGGCCCCCACCATGTTCATGTGTTTAGCCGTATGTGCATGCAATGGCGTACGCAAGGGGGGGTTGGGGCTAAATCCCCCCTCCTTGAGCTGGATATTTTACAAAAATTTTATTACCTGCACAAAGGAGATTAATTGTTTTCGTATACTTTTTGCTTGTTAATTTGTCGACTTAATGCAAATACCACAGAAAAAATGTTCATGCAAATTTCAAGGATCATTGTAAATGGGCCAAAAAGTAATAATTAGGTTTTGGTGGGAATATGGGTTATCGTCTGCGTCGCATGTTTAAGATTGTGTTCCGCGATAGTTCACTTTATCCGAAACAATTTATCTTTATTTTGTCTGCTGTAGCTGATCAGTGCAAGCGCGGATCGCGTTGGCTACATTACCAATTTCTGTAGCATGATAGAACTGTTGCTCGAGCTCAAAAACAACAGTTTCTAACGTAGAAGCATTCAGGCATTTGATAATATCTCAACAGGGAAAAAGGAAAACTAAAAGTTTGCTTGACTTCTATACGTAACAAAAAATTCAAAGTTTTCTTGCGTACTTTATGCGCATTCTCAATTCTTGTGTAGTTGAGCAAGATTCGATCTTGCAAACCGGTTCCAAGCGAAATTTCTGACTTCACGCCATGTGCGCATGCACAGAGTAATATTCTACACATCAAATACGCTGAGAAAACTGATGATTAGGGCTTAGGGTTTAGTGTTTAGGTAAGTGTGTCGGGTTAGTGTTTGGATTAGGGTTAGAAAAAGAAATATAATTGAGGTCTAAGACTAAGTCCAATATTTTTCAGTGGTTATAGTAATTCCTGTACTGTTGCTTGTTGTGGGCATCTGACATCTAACCAAAAAGCTTTATTTTACACAACACACATCAAAAAAGTAATTGCTAAACTTTATTCCTTCAGCCTACACTGAGAAGCAAAATAACTGACTTTTTCGTCGACGTCAGACGTCGTCGTCGACGTCAGAAATTTCGCTTGACACCGGGGTGTGTGCCAGCCAGTCCAGCCGCACACTTTTTATGCTCGACTGCTCGTATACGACAAGATGCAGTTGTAAATTGCTCTGACGCGGTGATGAGTGTGTTTTACTGCCTTGTTTTAACGCCCAGCCTGATATTTTTGCAGTTATGAACTGCTGTGTCGTAGCGTTGAGTTTATTTTCCTCCGATATCCTAACTTGGAGCGTTGATAGTTTATATTCAGTGCAATGACACATAAAATAAGGGGAGTGCGTGTAAAAGAGCATGCATAATATGTCAACAAACTTCGCCAAAAAGTTAGTTGGGAAAGATGAATATGACGTCAAATTGTGACGTCACAAATAGCGCACACCAAATACAAATGACCATCACATGCCACTGAATGAAACCCCTTCCCTGAAATTTTCTACGTACGCCACTGTGTGCGTGTCACTGTCACTTAACCATTTTCAGCGAGGAAAGTTTGTTTATAGACGCTGGTCGGCCAGACGGCAGTGCTTAACGTGAATATTATTTGATATTGTGACGAAACAACTATTACACTTAGGCTATTGGTTTCCTGTACGTCGGTCAGTTATCTGAATCTAGCGAATGCAAGGCGAAACCACGTAGAACGCATTAGCTTACGTCTCTACTCGTTTCTGGTAAATTTAATTTTTTTGCATCTGTCTTACTCATATTACAAGTCCACTGTTTTCATGAGAAATGAAATATTCTCCGAGTACACTGGCTATTGAAAGAAATCTTTCTCAGCACAGAATCAGACACTAAGATCTTACAGAGTATATATTTCGCCTACAAAGTAGGCGTCATCAGCTCTTATTCAAATAGAATCATTGTACGAGTCTTGTATTCTCCGAGTATTGTACAAGTCTTGTATTCTCCGAGTACATTCGAAAATGTCAAAATGTTCTCCTTGCTTTTCTTATTTTACATAGCCTACCGGCGTAACTAGAGGTATGATTCAGGGTAAGAACTAAGCTGAAAGGGGCCCACTGGTCAACACTCAGAAAAAACTTGAGAAATGATGATGAATCCGGATATGGATGGCTATGCTAAAACCTATAATCACCGGAAAATAATCCAAAAAACACATAAAAACAACAACCTACTGAAAACTGAGAGAATACTAAAACCGAAATATAAACAAGTGGGGTCCGGTTTTCACATTTAGTTTGCCAGGGAGGCAATTCGCCCCTCTGCCCCAGTCATTTACGTCACGGGCTATGATATATTGTATTTACATACAGTAAGCTGATCCTGCTCAACTGCAACAAGATAGGCCTACGAGTTAGTTTATGGGAGGGCCTGCAAGGCCCTCCCTTTCTCGGCTGGAAAGGCGGGAATGCTTTCATGATTATCGTTACATAACAGCAGTCTTGCCATTTTAGCTGTTTTGCTGATAGATCTAGCAGGTTTTCTCACTGTCAGCTGGAAATATTTCAATCTAGCAGCTAGCTGATTTTCTAGCAGGATTTTGAAAACCGTTTAGCACAGGGATGGCCAACCGATGGCGCATGCGCCAAACTTGGCGCATTGGATGATTTGAAGTGGCGCACTGCATACCTGTAATCGTAATAAAGTAAGATAGTAAGCCTTTCCAACATTTTTATCGATTTTTTATTTCGTGCACAAACCCTCATGAGATGCCTTTTATCAACAACGAAAGATCTTGAAACAAACTTTCAAGATGAAAGGAAAACTCTTCATTTCGCGGTTAGAAAATGCTGATATCAGCTAGTCTCCGTATTTAATGGAGCAGATTGAATGTGCTGCTGTTAATGGCAATTTGAGAAAATGCACTATAAAGATTAAGTTATTGCAAGACTCATTTGAAAATCGCTTTTGCGATTTTGCTAAAGAAGGAGACTTCGTTTTGGCATTTATAAACCTATTCTCACTTAGTGGAAGACAATGAACATGCCAAGTAACATATAATTGGAACTTTTTGACTTCAAAACAAAGTTAATATTGAAAACCAACTTTGATCCACTTTCTTCAGTCCTTGGTACTTACGACATGATTAATTTCTGGCGATTCTTACCTTATGAAAATTTATCAGAACCATAAAATTCGCTCAAAGTTATATCAGAACCGTCGCCAGAAAATGTTCAATAGGGGGGTTTCCTAGTGCAGGGTCTTGTCATTAAAAATTTGATAAAAATTCCACTGATTTATAATGCTTCATTGTTCAATTTTTGGGGCTTGGTGCTTTGTTTGGGGGGTCTAAGCCCACCAAAATCCCCCGTGGCGACGGGACCGAGTTATATGTATATTTTTGAAGCGACGTACACGTGCAAATAAGCATTCTCGTCCATTAAATTGATTAAAGGCAAAACGAGGTCGCGCCTGACTGATTCAAAATTGGAGAATTTTCTGTTGCTCTCAGTAACAACAAATTTAACTCCAAACATTGAAAAACTGGTGAAATGTTTGATAAGTCTCATTAAAAAGTAAGCAATTTTGAAGTTTTTTTGCTAGTTTACAAAATATTTCATTTGATTTGATTATATTACCTGGTAAATAACTAAAGATGTGAAGTAACATTGTTACAAGAAATATCCGACGGTATGGCGCACCTCTACTCACGTTTGGAAAAATTGGCGCATGGTGTGCAAAAGGTTGGCCACCCCTGGTTTAGCAGGAAACAAATTCCTGGCCAAATATTTGTTCCAACAATTTTTAGCGATGAAAACTTTTACAGTTTCTTCATCAAAAAATTCTTTACCTTCTTTCTGACTCTTTATATTGGACAACACAAAGACCACCAGGCACAACAAGCAGCCTTTAATCATTTGGATACATAAATATACCATTGCTATTACCATTGGGGTTTCTATTACGACGCAGCGAAGCTGCTTCAAGAAGATAATTGCATCGTAATAACAAGCAACTGGATGGCTTGGTGAAGCCAAAATGATTTGCTTCTGTGCTTAGTGAGCGCACTGGGCTGAAAAGACTGCATTGGCAGAATATATTTTTATCCCACGACACATATGATTTTTTCAGGCGGTTCAGTTACGCCAGGAAGTCGTAGGCCTAATGTCTGGTCGATTGATAGTGAGTACAAAACCAAAAATTGATACAGAGCTTTACAACTTTATTTTAAACACCTCAAAAATAGCAGTTTTTCAGCAGAATTTAACTATTTTTAGCAGATTTTAGCTAAAAAATTATGACACGTTTTTTAGCAGGATCCAGCAGTTTTTCGTGACACGATTTAGCAGGTTTAGGTGACAACCATCTGGCAACACTGCATAACAGTGGTAAATCGTTTTTCAGTATCTCATTGATTTGGCATTAGAGTGCGGACTGATAACTCCATCATACTGTACTAGCTTTGCTGATGATCCATGATACGGTGATCAGTGTATTGTAGGCTACATAGCTTGTTTTAGTAGTTTCTAGTAATTATAGCTAATCAGTAATGCTTAAAAAATGAAGAAATATGTCAAAAGAAAAAATTATCTTGAAGCTAAGTGAATTACGTGTGGTTGCATTTGCACAGTTTGCAATAGAGTGCAAAGACTATTGTGACTTTGTGGATATTGAATAACAAAAACTTGTTTCTCACAGCGTAACCAGGTGGCTATCACTTTATCCTAGCTTGTCAAGGATACTTCAAATGTACCCAGCTTCACATTCATACTTCATGGCCATCGACAAGCTAACTCTTGTTTTAAAACGTTTTTTTGGAAATTCTCTGAGTGAACTCTGTTTGACACATTAAGATTTTTGCTTGCAATCGTTTGTGGTTGCTTGTAATGAGCAAGTTCATAAAATACTGAGAAGTCCATAGCATCAACTGTTGAGGTTGTGTCGTGTTTCGCCTCTGTGAAGGCAAGGATTCAAGAGAAACAATCAATCAAGTACATATCAAGCCAATTAAATCAGCACTAAGGAAACTCACAGAAGGCAAGGATCATGACTGTGATTTATTTATGTTGGATGTATCTGTATTGTACAAGTCTTGGATTGCATATCTGGCGAAATGGACCACCTCATTATTTGCTGACTTTAAAAGCTTTGATGAGATTTCTCCGTTTGCAAACAACTGAATAGAAAAATAATGAACCATGTGACTGAGTAGTATCTGTTTGCTAGAAACGTTTTTATTGATGAAGCTGAAGTACAGTAAACTGTTTCGCCAACACCAAAACCTGTTTGAGTTCGTGCATAAAAGCATTAACCAAATGCAATTTATTGTAGAATGATGGAACATGAAAGTTGGGCAAAACACTTTGCAACTTGCAATACCATTGAGAACCTCAGCGAACTAATAAAGACTGCACCGTTTTACTGCAGCGTTATGGCTCTTTACGCTAATGCAGAACGATTTTTTTCCTTGATGCAGCCACAAACCTAAAAGATAGAGAAATATTTCTAGTTGAACCAGTTTCCAGTCTATTAAAGCTGGTATTCAATTTAAAACATCTTTCATGCAGTTAGTTTCATAAGATTGTTAAAGGCGATTCTACATTTTTAAGGATATTTAAGAAAACTGCAAAAAATTCATGCGCTAAATTGGACAAGTTAATAAGGATTTTATTTTGTGTGTTTTGACTGAAACATCGTCTACAGTGGACGTCTTGTTTCAATGCTTAAAACTTGTCAATAGGCCCATTTGTTATTTGACTTATTAAATGTAGATAACACACTCAAGTAAGTGACAGTCGTAAAATGTCCTCCCTTTTTGCGATGAACATACGACAGCCCTATTGAGTTTATAAATAAACAAACATATACAGAAATAAGGGGAACGTAACCTTTACAAGTGTAGAGCTCAACCAGGTGGTTCTATAAATATATAAAAGCAAAAGAGGCAAAAATGAGATAGATAGGAAGAAGTTGCAGCTAAGTCAAAAACATTCAAGTTACTATTTTACAGTGGCGGTGAAGTCAAGCGGAGACATTTTTACGGAACCTGTAAGAGGAGAGAAAATCGAAGAACATGGTTTCACAGACTTAGATCTACGTACGTTGAGGATTGACCTATAGTTTAACCAGTGGCGCAGTAGCAGAAGAATGTCGAGAAGTATCATCTAAAAACACGATAGATGAGATGGCTGACGTTATCACTAGAGGCAGCGATATCGGTCTCTGGTCAACCAATATACCGGAAAAAATGCGGGAATGATTGAAAAATAAAACAGGTTCTCTTTGGCATTGTGATGAAAAGTCATTTTTCAAACATGATGTTCCACAACACAGAAAAGACAGACACTCATCACGGAAATGTACCACAAGTCTTAGTCGTCGCCAGGATCACAACGGCGAAGTAGTTGATAGAAGCAGGCTTTGTTTTCTCCTTCAAAAGCTTGTGTTTATTGCTTCACTTGTAGACTGATGTGCGTGGATACGACAAAATGTGCGCATTCTCTTATTACAGGGGTGGGAAGCCTGCGGCTCGCGGGCCAAATGCGGCCCGCGTGAACATTTGGTATGGCCCGCATCACAATTTTCATTCCTAAGTTAGAGAGCAACATCGCGTCAAAACCAAGCTCCATGATAAGCAGGCACTTAGGTAGTAAGTCAAGAGAAATCACTCTTCCTCATTGTTAGATATTGGTAGAATTTTAGGATAAAATTAGTTGATTTTGCGGCCCGCCAGCGATAATGCACAATTCATGAGGCCCGTGATAGTAAATAGGTTCACCACTCCTGTCTTATTAGAAAAGGAATCGGCGACTGGAAGCACGCTCTTGAGCGCCTGAAGAGCCGCTAGCAATCAGTAGAACATATAGATGCCACCACTACGTTTAGTCGCAGATGTAATTAATCACTATGAAAAACTGATATAGAGCAATCCAGTAAGGTCAATCAATGCGAATAATATTGGAAATCGCTTCTGCCTGCAACGTTTGGTTTCTGTCGCAAATTTATTGCTGAACGAGGACTGGTGTTTAGAGATGATAAAAACATTGAATGGGCCAAAAACTTCTTCCAAAAAAATTTTCAAAACTTTTTACAAGCAAAATTTCAAAAAAAGGAGATGCGATGCTTCTGGTGACCGGTTTTGCAACAGTTTCACAAATCGCTAATCATTGTCAAATACCATGTTGCATCATAAAGTTTTGTTACAGTTGAGTTAACAAATGTGACGTCACAAGATTACGTCATAAATAGTAATGATCCGTGGAAATGTAAGTGACTTCATCGATCATCCCCTACCTAAAGATTCTGTATCCGCACAAGGGGCCTCCCACCACACCTGGGCCCCAGGTTCCCCACCATCTAAATCCGGCGCTGTGCAGCTCAGACAATATTTTTGATTTTCAAAAAAAGCCAAGTGCGTTAAAAAAGCCAGAATTTCAAAATCTGGCTTCAAAAAAGCCAAAATGGCAACCCTGCACTGTGGTCTCTTACACGTGCAGCTGTTAACCTCTCATTGTTTCAAGACAATCACTTTTCTTGCAGTATACCACACAGGAGAAAATGTTGGACAGAAGAAGTTAACAATCTTTCGTGGTCTCTAGAAGAGACTTGCAAAAAGCTAAAGATCGAAGCTAAAGTATATAAAAACACTAGAATCAGTGATACCACACCAAACTCTATTTCAACATCAACTTGGCTATGTGTAATGTCTAACATGTAAAGCTCTTCACACAAATGTGACAAACGTCGCAGGCTATTGCAGAAGAACGCAGGAAAATCATAGAAATGGACAGGAAGAGAGTGACATTGCAGCGACTTGTGGACCTTAGAATCGACTGCGTAAAAACAGGTAGAAAATGTATTCTTTAAGTCTTAACAATTTTCGTTCATTCAGTGTTTTCTTAAATTTTTCTTCGTAGAAAGCAGTTTTCATCGTGAATGTGATTAATGTATAAAAATTCATCTCTCGGATAAAGTTTTTACCTCAATCATTGTTACCAGGGTTTTTAAGGCCTTTTATGAGTTCAAAACGGACCCACAAATTTCATGTGCGGACCCATAAAATTGGTACTTCCACATTAAAGCTGGGCAACCACGAAAACTTTTAGCTGAATTGAATTGTTGCTTCATTAACGTCCAAAACCAATTCGCCTCACACCAAGTAAGTGTAGTGCAGACAGTAACCTCACGTATTCATCATCATCATCTCGGAAATCCCATGCAACGCAACAATTAATAATTTGACAGCTTTTACGAGATGGACAATTACGTTACACAGTTTTTTTAAAGGAAAATATTAGGTATCCAGCATGTACCCGTACGGACCCAATTTCTCTGATTTTAGGGACCCGATTTTCAATTCTATGGACCCGAATCAGGTCCCTAAAACACCTTAAAAAAACTGACGTTACGTAATAATTAACGCTTTGAATGCCACTGAGTCTGGCGCTTTTAGCAAAGCCAAGTCTTTTTCCCCTGTGTCAAACGTTTTCATCAAGCCAAGCTTCTTCCAGCTTTTGTACATTTGCTTTCTTGTATGGATATTTTCAGAAGATAATGTCATAGCAAAAACGTAAAGCTAGCCATCCAAGAATAAAGAAGTATTTTTGTAGTAAGCCTAAACAAAAATGTCTTGCTGTTAGCCAGCCAGAAAGTGCAAACGCCAGCAGCAGTGACCGCAAAGGTTCTTTCGATTCTGTTGTGCAGGAAGTGCAGCATTCAACACAGTCCTGTCGCCACGGGGGGGGGGAGCTGGCCAACCCCCGAACAAAGCTCCAAGCCCCCCAAATTGAAGCATGAAACACAATAAATGAGTTGAGTTTTGGTCAATTTTAAAAGCCCCCCGCACAAATCCAAAGCCCCCTGCAGAAACGCAAAGCCCCGCCTATTGAAAACTTTCTGGCAACCGTTCTGATTCAAGTGTTAGAATCTCAAAAGCATCGTCAGTTTCAGCTAACAGTCAGTCATAGGGGCGGATCCAACCAGTAAGTGTAGGGGGGGAGCGATTTCAGTAATATTTGGCAGTCAAGTCTCATTACGGGTTTGCTATTGTCAGAAAGATGAAGTATACTTCACAACACTGCTGTGACAAAGCAATGGATAGCAAAACGGCCTTCTATCGCAAATACTGTTTTCCGAATTGCAAAAAATCATGGTGAAAAGAGCTACTTTTGTAGGTTTTAGGGGGGCGATCGCCTCAATTTCCCCCCTGGATCCGCCCCTGGTCATAAGCATCTAACAATCAGACGTTTCAATAATGTATTAAGCTGAAAGGCTTTCATGAATCCCCACAAAGGAAGGTGTTCACTCTGCATGCTGAATGATATGTTTGTTATGCTCAAAAGCCAGCAGTTACCACCGGCCGAGGAAAAAATGGTAATATTTACGCTTTGGAGCCTGCCAGGCCTCCACGCCCATACTGCCTGGACAATCATCTCAGCTCTGATTAACTCCAAAAAGCCAATAGCCTAGAAAAAACTCAACGCATTTCACTATTTCATGCTAGTCAACAGGATCGCAATTCAGATAAAGTTAACATGGTAGCTGAGAACACATCTGATTTAATGGGTTTTGAAAGAAGAGATAGCGGATCGAAAAATAGCTTCCTTGCAAACCTTGACGGACAACATCGGCCATAATGATCGGCTTTGCGACCTCCACCATAACAGTTCTGTGGCAGTAACCGAGTTTATTTTGCTGATCTCCGAACATTTCAGTAATCGTATTGTTTCTGATGTCAAGTAGAGCCCATGCTGGGCTATTATGATCGACGAGATAACCAATATTGCTGCAATGTACTGTCCATTCCAGTTGCCACAACCTGGCCAGAGCAAAGATTTTCAACTCTGCGCCGTGTTAAAACCAAGCAATGAAGCCGGCTGTTTGATCTAACTCTGAATGCTCTCATAAATGTTTCAATGAACGGTCCAGAAAGTCTTCAATATGCCTCACGTTTATGCAGCGGATCTTGACATTCTGAAAATTGACAAAAACTCCAGTGATTTATAGTATTTCATATTTCAATTTTAGGGGTTGGGAGCTTTGTTTGAGGGGTTAACTGCGCTAAAGTCCCCCATGGTGATGAGACTGGGTCCAGACCAGCTCAATGATGAGGGCGCTCTTGAAAATGCTCATGAAATTTGTGACTGAAATGGATAAAAGCAAATAACAAACGGAGAGTGACACAACGAGCACTAAAGACCCTCGAATCTGCAGATGAGGAGTAAGAAACCGATGCTTTCACTAATGAACAACAACTGTTTTAATGAAGTTGAAATTGAAAAATTTGTGTTGACATTTTTGTAAATACACTAGTACTAATTGTGCACTGTGACTACCAATACTGTAATAAACAATACGTTTAGGAATTATTTTGTACGTTTTGCTCAAAATAGCGGCCTCATAAAATTTATTGGTGTTCTCCTAAACCAAACCTTAAAAAAACAGATTGTTACTATCGCCATTGGCAAAGATATGGATAGGCTGCGTTTGAAGGCGCAGTGTTCAGCAGTAACTACAACAACTTGGCCTATACGCCTTATTTCTATTATTTTTTCGATGATAAGATGTTTGTCACTGTTGACAAAAACGCCGGTATTTTTACAAACACTATGACTGTCCTGTCCTCTTGTGATGTCTGTCAGTGATGCCACTTAGCTCAGTCTTTTCACAATCAAATTTTTCAGGTTTAACATCAGATTTAGATGGATTTGATGTCAAAGCTTTCATTCTAAGAGTTCTACTTGCATAACGTTACGAAAATATATTTGAGATTAAATAGGAATCAAAATGCACAACGGTGAATTGGCAAAAAAGTACCAATTTTCACCTGCATTAACGCGAAAAGAAAGTTCAGCAAAACTAGGTGAGATGCACCTGCAAAGCCAATGTTTTGCACTTAGATGAAAACATCGCTGCATTGTGGGTTTGGTTAAACTCAAGTAAATCAGGTGACTTAAGAACCAATGCATTCAGTACAAGCACAAAATGGTAAAGTGTACGAGTCACGGAAAAAACAGCTTTTGGATTTGTTGATCACTATTGTTGCAACATTACAAGTGAGGATAAATGTATATTTTATCTTTAATTCCTAGTCAAGTCTCTACGTTTTGAGCTATAGGACAATATAAATTGGATAAATACTTTCACCGTTTTGATTGAAAACCTGTTTACTAATAGTTGAAGACAGTCTTTTGCAAAACTGCCCATCCTAAAACTAGGTCTCCACAACAGTGCTGCTTTTTGTCTTCGGCAAAAGCTTCGTAGAGATTTGCCTGAAAATGTAACTTTCTAGCATTATATACACCAGCATCATTAAATTTTACGCTGTCGGTTTCTGAATACGTGACAACCAACGTTACAGCAAAGCCCGTTACATTTCTGCACGAAACAAATCAGGGCTGTACTGTGGTCTGTCACATGTGCAGCTGTAAAACTCTCACTGTTTCAAAAAGATAACCTTTCTAACAGTATAACACACAGTGGCGGATCGAAGGGGGGAAGTTTAGGGCAACTTCCCCCAAACGGCTGTGGCGCCCCGTTAAAATGGCGCCCCTTTGATAAAAATGCGCCCCTTTTTGGTGCCTATAGAAGTAGAAACACAGGCAAAAAATACTTTAAATTAATCAGTGCTTTACACTTCGTTGAACTTCAAGATTTACGTGACGGTCTTTGACCCAGCCTCTTACCGATTAGAATCAACAATGCCATTGTTTAGTAACAATACTCTTGTTCCCTTATTTCTTGTCCCCGTGAGAACTGCACAGCAATCACGAACGCGATCTCTTTCGCTAGCACAGTTCTGCACAGTGTTGCCAACCTTGCGTCTTTCCCATGAATTTGGGCTTGTTTTTTTTGTGTATTTGCGGGTTTTTCTGAAGACTTGCGGGTTGCTTGTTTTTGGGCTTGTTTTGATTAAATTTTGCTTGTTTTTTTTGGCTTGCTTTTTCAGATTTCTATATTGCGGATTGCTTTTTTTTCAAAATTTATGGCCATTTTGCTCTTACAATTTACTGCAAAACGAAACTTGGGCGTGTTTTTGTGTAAATTTGCTCATTTTGGGCTTGCTTGTTCGGATTTGACTCCCTGTTTTTGTATTTAACTAACCTGCTGGTTTGATGTTTTTTAATTTTCCTTCCAAACGCACGTTGGTCTTGATTTTCTGCTAAATTACCCATTTTGGGCTTGCTTTTTAAATTTGCTCGCTTGTTTTTACAAAATAACCTGGCATCGCTGCTTCTGGACTTGCCGCTGGGCTGTGCAAAATTGGTCTGTTTTTGTTACAAGTTCATTTTTTAATGCCTGGTGGCAGCCTTGAAATCAAAAGCAATGGTGAAGATAGGAATGCAATAAATATGGAAAAGTTGTAACTGACGCAAGATTTTAGAAGCCTGCACAGCGAAAACCCAGTTGCAGATCTGCTACCAGTGCAGTCCGTGAGTCCGCAGTATGTCTGCATGTTAGTTTTGCAACCCCAAGGTAAGTGGATGAGTTTTTGACGGAACTAATACCCCTGGATGAACATATTGCATCGTGTGAAAAGCTATAGCAACATTTGTACGTTAGTAAACAACTTGCCGGCATCTGACAAAAATGCATTGAGGGTGCCCAGTTTTTTTCGGTGATAGAGCGAACTTTTTTTAAATGACCGAAAAACATTAAGTCAATTCAGTCATAATGTCCGAAAAGGTAGGCTGGTGATAACTGTTACGACGAATTTTAATACAATTACGGGACAAATGGCCGAAATATCTTTGCGAATAAAACAGGAACGTGCTCTAGTAGCTCTAGGAATTATGACCTAACATTGCAATTCTGCAACACCTCACTCCGTCAACGGGGACCGCGCAGCATAACATTGAATCACTACGAGCAGAGACGGATTTAGCTGATGCGAGACCCTTGGCTAATCCATTTGTGAGGCCCCCTCTCCTATTGCTACGAGTAAAAAATGGAAAAGCTGTAATCAAATTGCGAAAAACCGAAAATGACGATAATGACGCTCTGAAAGTACGGTCAATAAAAAATTTCTAAATAATTACCAGGCCCGTAACCAGCTTGGGACACCAGGAGGGGCGAAGAGTTTTCTGAGAGGGGCCCAAATTTTTTAACTATGTCCAATATTTTCAAACTATATCCAACACATTTTTCCGGAGGGGGCGAAAAATTCTCTAGGCCTCCCTGATTACGGGCCTGATCATTACTAGAGTGCCCCGCGATCACTGCGCTTGTTGCTACTTTCGACGCAAAAGCGTTCAATAACACGGAATTTTGAAATCGTACTTGGCTGGCGAGAACAGGATTATTAATTTCCACAGGCAAACCAGCCAACAACACTACGGTTAAAATATTTGACAAAACACATAGCCTACGTTTTTTCATAGGTTTTGCATCTGTTTTTTCTTATCTGTACTAAAAAAAAGCAGACACACTTGTCATATGTGCGGCGGCATAAATGACGTCAAAGCACAACGTGATGACCGCATTGCGACTCGCTTAGCACTGCTGTGAAATTTTTACAGTGAAAATCTCACACACACACGAGCAAAACACGTCACGTCAAACGTACCCAAATGGTTGCAACCGCTTGGTTCACGATTCGCGTGTTTGTTATTTTTTCAGACTGCAAAGAATCGAACGCAATGAAACCGTCTCAAGAAAGTCTCAGGGTCAGGGGCCTTTACATTTGCGCAGGGGGACTTGACATTCTGAAAATTTTATAAAATATCCAAAGATTTACATTGCTTCATATTTCAATTTGGAGGGACTGAGCCCACCAATGCTTCCTGGTGGCAACAGAACTGGTTGAAACTTCCTTTATGCTGTCATTATTGAAATACGTATTAGGAAATAAAAAGTTACAATCATCGAATCAAGTAAGGCTGAACATAGCACAGTAAACAAATAAAAAGGTTTTGTCCTGACCTTCTTCATAACAAAATCATCTAGAAATTCATTAAAATTAATTTGTTTTCCAAAGTGTACAAATACATGGCGAATAAAGATCGTTTCTTAGGTTTTAGGGAAGCCGTCGCCTCTATCACGCCCCGATAGGGAGGGGGTACTTCAGCTAAGACACATCACTTTAGAAAAGGTTTTCCTGGCCAAGTTATTCGCTTGCCACAATAACACGTTTTCATTTATTTTAAAGTTATAAACGGTTCTTTACCTAAACGATGAAAAAGGTTTCCAACAAGAAATGCTTAACTCACAATTTCTATGAAGAAGAACTGGAGCACAAACCATGTTTAACTTTTCATACTGTAGCTCTACAACAGCAACGTATTATTCTGACCGGAAGCCACTCCTGGTTGTTATTAAACTATTATAATATTGAACAGTAATCGACGTTGAACTCGAACTATTTCCATAAGTCTCGTTGTAATTTGTTGTCGGACACTAGAGATGGCACGGGCCGCTAACGGTCCAGTCTTCGGGCCGTCAGCTAAAGGTTTTGAAACAGTCCGCTTAATTTTTTAGCGGTGACGTCATTCCGGGCCGCTGCAGTCTGCTCGCCGAAAATTTTTGTTTTTTGCAAAGTTTCAAAATCTAACAACGAACTTTTTTGCCGCTGTTTTTTCCATTTTACCATTATGCTAACGTTCCTTTTCACTTGTTTCCACGCAAATCAGTGAACCATGTTATGAATCAACCAAAGCAACAGACACTTTCGTTTGTAGTCGGTCGCCGAGGTTTAGGTTTAGGACAAGTTTCTCTAACTTTCTCTGGCAATGTACCCCTTCAGCATTTTGTCATACGATCATGTACACCTAAAATTTCTTATGACAAAAAGGCTGTGGAAAATAACAAAAATTATTTACCAATATAAGCGTATAATCATTTTGAAAATATTCACTGACGTAGACCTATGTATAAACACGAGTATTTCGAAATGAAAAATACGTAAACATAATTTTTCCCTTCTATTGCTAACCTCAAATGTACCCTTTCGGATTGGAAAATCTATCCCTAGGGGTACATGTACCCCAGTTGGTGAACCTTTCGTTTAGGATGAGGGGTTAGGCTTAGGCTAAGGTTTAGGGAAGGGGTCACTAAACTTTTCAAAACTAGGACTAAGAGCTATTTCTCGGTACAAATTCATGCGAAGGGCTACCAGTTTAATATACAGACTTTTCAAATAAAAATTTGCCTAATTTGTCTTCATATTATGTTACCATTAATAATAAAAATTAAATATATTTATCAATGTGAAGACACTGATCATGTTTATGCTGTTGTCAGAACAGACCTACGGGCGACCCACGTAGTCCGTGCGGGCGACCTGGTGCCCGCGGCACCATGTTGGTGACCCCTGGTTGAGATTTACTATGTTACTAGCATGGGCGCAATTCGGTGGGGGACACGGGGGACGTGTTTCCCCCACTTTTTCAGACGGGGGGGACATAATATGCCATGTCTCCCCACTTTTTTCTCTACAGGTTTTGTATTCGGAGAGATTCCAAATATAAAAGTGATGTTTGTCACGTCTTGTGTGAAGTTAAATGGTAGGTCACACATGGCCAAGTTGATGTTGAAACATAGTTTGGCGAGGTATTACTGATTCTGTTAGTTTATACATTTTAGCTTCGATAAAATAATTTTTAGCATTTTTCAAATATCTAGAGACTTTGAAAGATGTTTAACTGTCCAACATTCTACCCTGTGTAGTAACCTGTTAGAAAGGTTATTTTCTTGTAACAGTGAGAGTATTACAGCTGCTCATGTGAGAGACCACAGTACAGCCATGATTTTTCCATGCAGAAATGTAACTGGCTTTGCTGTAATGTTGGTTGTCACGTATTCAGAAACAGACAAGGTATAATTTTAATGATGCTAATGTATATAACAAGGGTGGCCAAACTGCGGCTCGCGAGCCGCATGCGGCTCTTCGAACCTTTGCATGCGGCTCTTTGAGCTTTCCGAAAACTTGTAGATTTGTTTATTGTTTTTTATTTCTATTGCGAAGTGTTGAAATGTAAAATGGTACTGTGGCAGCTACTAGCTGGGCTGCCGTACAGTATTACTTTTGCAAATCGTTCCAATAAGAATTATGATGTCACAGAAGCGTAGATTGCAAATAAATTCGTATTTTTAGATTTTTATGTTGTGGATCTTCGTAACTTGCGTTTTACGATGTGCGGCACATAGATAGAGCAGGTTTGGCCGCCCTGGTATATAATGTTAGAAAGTTAGATTTTCTGGCAAATCTCTGCGAAGCTTTTGCCGAATACAAAAAGCAGCACTACTGTGGAGACTTAGTATTGGGATGGGGAGTTGAGCACAAGTGTTGCAGTTGACTGCAGGTTGCACTATCATTATATAGGGATAAGAGAATTACGATAATTCGTTTGTGTTGACTATCACAGTGACTTGTTACTCATGGGCACCATCTAGCGGTGACCATTTATTCAGATGTAGCGCCATCTTCTGGCCGCCACACAAGACTGTTTTCAACCATTAGTGAACAGGATTTCAATGAAAAACGTTGGAGAAGTAGCCTGCAGTATTTACCTAGCTGTATATTGACATATAGCTGAAAACATAGGGACTTGACTCGGAAATAAGGATAAAATATATATTTATCCTCACTTCTTGTAATGCCACGACAATGGTGACCAACAAATCCAAAAGATATTTTTCCTTGACCCGTACACTTTGTGCTTGTGCTGAATGCATTGGTTCATAAGTCATCTGATTTATTT
>Ga0210059_1003679_pt1 | contig 24642 bp, 13 predicted proteins | sample Ectturendosymbi2_FD_188042 | JGI IMG/M metagenome (GOLD analysis project Ga0210059, IMG submission 188042) | Ecteinascidia turbinata endosymbiont from Florida, USA - Sample 2 (SPAdes) (version 2) | ecosystem: Host-associated > Tunicates > Ascidians > Unclassified | place: Key West, Florida...
CGAAAAAGTACGTTTTTAACTGCATTTGAACAACGGGAAAAAGAGGCTCGCAGCTTGTTTGCTGCACAATATTGATATCGCAGTTGTCTCTGAATGTCTTTGTCATCTGAGAGCTCAGTATCCAATAAAATCCCCAGATATTTGTATTGGTCAACAGAATTTACGTATTGACCACCCAATTTCAAGACTGGAGTGGCTGTGCTTCTTGCACTTTTAGCCTTAAACGTCATATAAACAGTTTTGTTGCAGTTGAAAATAATCCCATGCGATTCTGCATACACCTGGCACACATCTAGTATTCTTTGCAACCAACGTACACTTGGACATAACACACAAATATCATCAGCAAACATCAAGTGATTTAATAAAACTTCACCAATATAACACCCTGCTTTGATGTTGTTTAGTTCATTGGACAAATCATCTCAATAAACAGCATATACAAATCGTCGGCAGTATAGTAAGAGGCCGAACCGAAGCGGTGCGCATGACAATGCACACATATCAAACTTACAATTTTCGTTTCCAATTTCTGCTGCCTATAACATTGCAGCCGTCTGTTGCAATAGCCAGGTGCAGGAAAACATGTTTTCTTCAAATCGTTTTACTTCAGGGCAAGGTAAAATCATATCTTGGCCTTCAGAATTTAGGGTGTCCATTTGACACCCAAAAACGGCTTAAAAAAGACTGAATTATACATAAGCTGTACAAACTTTTATCTTGAAAATCTGCACCAAACAATCCAATCTGTATTCTCTTCCTCAAGCTTTCATAATTAACATAATAGCCTGCATCCGCTGTGAGCTTAAACAATTTTATCGACCTTCATCACACAGTGTTGCTGTATTAATGTCAATGGTATGACATAACCTTCATATTTTCCACACTGACTGCTTTCTACTTGATCTGCTATACGAATCGTTAAAACAGCACTTCGCTATTCATTTAGTAATCGCTATGCCACGCTGACGAAATAATAATAAAATAGGAGACCTGAACTAGAATCATACCTCAGGTTCACTGCACATCACGGTTTTCTAAACCTGCAAGCTACACAGCTAATGCCGCAAAAGCGGATGAGCCACAATGGAGGATACAGACTGGCTCCAAAAATGTCTTCACTTGCTTAAATACCAAAGGTTGTCTGCGACAATTGTTGGGTGTCACACAAAATTGTTAGCTTTTGTAGGTCAAAAAGTGGCTATTTTTGTTGGTCAAACTATGCGAATTTTCAGGAAATAACCAGTTTGAAAGCGCTTTAAATTCAATTCATAAAACGTTTAAAACCGGACCCAAATAGTGGGCCTCGTTTTTCACAAGATACAGATATCTTGTATATTTACAAAATGTATTAAAAGGTATAAAAGCATGCTGCGCGCTAGCGTTTGCCACTGTTTTGGCTATCCCTAGCGAAATCAGTGAAGAACTGCGTCTGATACGCAATAATACGCATTCCCAATCTGGTTAGAAGTAGAACGGTTCTCATTAGATTTGGAAGTGACAACTCCGTCAACTCATGTCCCACGATAGGACTCTAATAAAGAGCTAAATGACGATCACGTTTCCAAGCGAAGCTTGTGCATTTAAATGTATATGAAAAACTTATTTATTACTGAAGCGACAATTCAGAAACAACGTGAATGAAAAGTATTTGCCAGGACACTACTCCCATTTTAGGTAGCTCTGCTTGCTGTCGTGAAAAACGATCTCATAATCGCATGATAGATCCACACTGGGCCTCAAAGCATATTGACCTAAAATACATTTAACGGCAATTATAACGGTAGATTTTCAATCAAGTGTTTAATACCGTTTCACATTTTTCGACATTGGATTGCTGATGTGAAGAAAAAAACAATCTCACTAGACCAGGTTACTAAAAAAAGTTGTGACACCGTTCAACAGAAGTGGAAGCAAGCGGGCTAAGCCTCCCAAATTTACAATCAGTACCTACAGACTCAAGCTCTCGTCTCCCCATGACGTCATATTTCAATTCATTGTATACTATTACGTTACGAAGCCCCCGAAGAAGCTCAAAGCCACGCTCAATGCTGTTGTTCTGGCGATGGATCTGCTTCTATCCAGCCAGGTCAGAAAACACAGATGAGCATCAGCTTCCTCGAATGTGTATTGGTCCCACACTTGTATCTGAATTTCCTGAAAATGTGAAATCTCTCTCACGCTTTTCGTTTGGAAAATACAAAAAATGTCCTGTTCTCTTGTCAATGTATCAGTTGATCCTTCATTCATATTTTTGTTCCAATTTTCTGTAATTTTGTGTGTAGTGACCCTTCTTTCTAGTGCCTTTTACCTTTCCAAGTGTTCACCCCATCTTTTCTGTACAAAGGCATGCTTTTAACCCTCTGTTTTTCTTGATGCTTCATTTTTGTTAGTGGTATATGCCAACAATAGGGCTGGCTAAGTATTTGACCCACAGCCTTGTGTCCCAAATATGTAGTTCCTAGGTTGTTTCTCAGTCTATTTCTATCATCATGCAATTAATTTTAGTCCTTTGGTGTTTTGTTCTTCCTACTGCATTTCTGCTATTTCGTGGCTTCAGTCACAAAAATGCGTGAAAAATCTACCTACAAATATAAACACAGAACTGAGCCTATATTTTAAAACAAAATGGTATAAAGCCTATGATTTACGACTCAACAAAATGAAATGGCGACAAAGTATCACATATTAGGAGCTTAAAATTACATATATCCGAGACAATTTTTAATGCTGACATACGAGTTTGAAAAAGCTGTGCATTGACTGCAAAGCATTAGTTCGTGACACAAGTCTTTCAAAAGCATCTGCGGACCTGAAAATTACGTATGATCATACGTGTAGGAGACAGAGGATCTGGAATGGTGGACGCTACCCTGACGTTCCCAATTCTATCAATTAGGGCAGTGTTTGAAGTAACAAGAAGCATGTCATAAGTTTTGAAAACGGTGAGACGCTGACGTTGTTGGCCAATAATCCGGTTCAGGAAAAACGGATGATCTTTTACGGGAAATTCCGTCAAATTTCAAACAAATAGAGACACGCAAGTTCGATGTCAGAAATCGGGGCAGTGACTTATTTTTAGGCAGGTGGCTCCCAACTTGAAAAACTTTCCTATGGGTAGGGAACCTACAGCGCGCAGGCTCCATACGGCCCACGTGACGATTTGATGGTGGCCGATATCAGGATGTTCGTCAGAGCGCAACACCGCGTCATCACGAAACTCCAAGATAAGCAGATATTTGGACAAGAGACGTCTCTCGCTTATAGTTTTCATTCCTTATTCTCCAAGAGGTAAAAACGCATTGTGTTTTTTTGAAATTTTACCATATGATAAAATTAGAAATGTTTTGCGACACGCCCGTGATATTCTACAATTCATATAGCCCATGATACTTCTCACGCTCACCAACCCGGTCTCACCAAATGATCGTACCACTTACAATGAACAAAATAGCACCTCAGCTTATTAGATCAAACCATGGTTCTAATGTTAGAATCGTTTATTCTACGCGGGTAGTCTAAACTTCAAACCTCCTATCATTCAAACCGTGAACAGTAAGCGTGATGACCAAACCCAATTCAAAGGACAAGGGACAATTAAAGCATACTTTTCCTTTTTTGCAAGATTCTAAACCAGTGTTTCTCAAACTTTTTTATTCAATCGCCCCCTTTTCACACTCGACACGTCGTTTTCGCCCCCCAAGCCTGATAAAGCAAACACAATGTAGTAAATTTAAAGAATTCTGTTTAAAGATATTATTAAATAGCTGAACCAAGCAATTAAAAACTGAACTAAGCAATATTGTATTTCGACGCTAATATTACGTTCAGAATTCTTGTGGAAATACTCCAGGGCTACGGAGCCGGTGCGCCGGGACTGGGCATTCTTCCTGGAACCGGAGCTCAAATTAAAAATCAGGAGCCGGAGCTCAGTTAAAAAATTTAGGACCCGAGCTGAAGTTATGGCCATTTGAGAAGTAGCTCCGGCTCCGGGTCCTTTCGTAGATACTAACGGCTTTCCCAAATAGACTTACGTGTGCTCTATACAGTATACTAAACACGATTGCTGTGAGTTACGACGCCAGACTGCAGCAATGGATCTGCAAGCCTTTGAATTAATATAATCGCTAAGGCTGTGACATCGCAGCTGGCAGGCGTGATTTTACTTGATAAAAAATGGTTCTCAAACACTGTTCTAAGTGCCGCATGCAGCTCTCAAGCATCCTTTGTGCGGCTTTTAGCAATCTTTCTGTAACAGGTTCTATTTGAATAAGAGCTGATGATGCCTACTTCGTAGGCGAAATATATACTCTGTAAGAGCTCAATAATGCAGTGATTCCCAACCTTTTTTCAGAAATCGGGGCAGTGACTTATTTTTTAGGCAGGCGGCTCCCAACTTGAAAAACTTTCCTATGGGTAGGGAACCTACAGCGCGCAGGCTGCATACGGCCCACGTGACGATTTGATGGTGGCCGATATCAGGATGTTCGTCAGTGCGCCACACCGCGTCATCACGAAACTCCAAGATAAGCAGATATTTGGAAAAGAGACGTCTCTCGCTTATACCTTTCGGCACCCTACAAAAGAAAAATATAATTTGTGGCACCCATAGGAATTTGGTTTGAGGTTTGGCGACATTTTAAAAATATCTTTTCAATGATAAATTGAAAAACGTATTCGCTCGCGACACCCTAAGTATTGTAAATTGTACCTCGGTTGGGAACCACTGGCTTAGTGTCTGATTCTTTATTGTGAAAAGATTCCTTTCGGTAGGCAGTGCCTTTCAGCAACACCTCTAATATTTTGTGCAACAGACTTCGTTACTGCAATAAAACAAAACATGTCAATTGACTTGTGGTAAAATTTGTTTGTGCGGCTTTCTAACAACATCATAGGTCTGGGTTTGGCTCCCTTCAGTTAAATGGTTGAGAACCACTGTTGTGGAAGTAAGAAAAACGTTAACTACAACATCTTACTTTCTAGTTAGAATGATCAAACCGGGTCTGTAGTAGTGTAGCGATCTAAAAAGAACTGAGCTATAACGAGTAGGTATGTAATAAAATATCCACAGCTTTTGTAGCTGCGTAGTCATGCTGTAAGCAGGGAGTATGATGAAGATATGATACCATTGCAGATTTGAGCGTGAAATGCACGGCATGCCATTGCAAAGTAGGAATTTTGATTAGAAACCATTAGGCTTACTAGCAAGGTGTACTAGACTGGCGAATTGACTAGGAAAAATTACGCTTACAAGCAGTAGCATAACATGAAAGTTATAAATAATTGGTTGCGAACTAGCATTGCTTTGCACAGCAGTACATTATCAGGGGGGTACAAAAATTAATGTAAACAAATGTGGACTTTTCTTGAAGTTTTCGTCTGTGGAAACAATCTATGCTTTCAGCATGGCAACCATCAGTCTTATTTTGTCCTAAGCTTTGCAGGTTAAATTGTGCTTTACTTTGCGATTCATCATTGCCAATTATGAGTGCAAAAGATAAGAAATCAGAAGTTTTCAGCTATTTTAAAAAAGTCAAATGTGAATTTCTTGCTAGAGGTCATACTATTTCTTTGAACAAAGGGCTTTTAAACATATCTTCGCATTTGTGCTAATGCCAGTGTGTGCGTGTTTGAAAGAATACATGAGAATCGACTACGTGTTTTGCGCTCTTTTAACGGTACGCCCGGGCAGCGCTGTTAGCTGGAATCGCCAAGACTGCAACAGGCAAAGCATGCAACGAGTGCAAAACACCTGGTCAATTGGGTGTGGTCTGTGTTTAAATGCTCGGACACAAAGGTAGTTTTCCAAACAGCTATTTTCTTGATTTTGGTCGTAAGAAATAACAAAAGGTCCCCAGATTGACGGCAAAACCAGCGACTGCCTTTGCAGAAATTGTTTATATTACCGTTACTTTGAGTTACGTTTCTGCTAGTGCAGTAACTGTTCTCTGAATCGTCTGAACCTGTGATTGTTTTTTTCTCGCTGATATCCTCATGGTAGGAGCGCTGCTTGTAAAAAACTACTTGATTGAATTACTCAAAAAAGTTTGGTAGATTCTCTTAGTTTTGTGCACTTGATTTAATTCATTTTTCATTCAACTTGATGCACACCAAGACAATTAAAATATTAATGGGTGGAAACGAACAGAGGCCGGAGCTGGGCCTGAGCCATGAAAAAAGAGAACTCCGGAGCCACACTCATGAAAACCAAGAGCTCCGGAGCAGGAGCACTGTTCATGAAGAGAAAAGCTCCGGAATCGGAGCTGTGACATTTTTACGACGGCTCTGTTCGTTGCCACTCATTAATATTTGTTGTCTTGGTGTGCACCAAGTTGAATGAAAAATGAATTAAATCAAGTGCACAAAACTAAGAGAAATGACATTTTTTACGACGCGCTCCGCAGCCCTGAAATAATCTGCACTGTAGCGGGGCACATAGACGATCCAGAGTAAAAATTCAACAGATAAATTGCTTTAGCAACAACCCCCAATGATTACCAATCAAAATTTGAAGGAATTTAACAAGTCATAGCCTAATAGTAGGATACTGAAGTTAATTCAACGGTCGCTTAGTAATTGAGCATTTTGACCCCTTGATGTTTTTTCGCCCCCTTGCCCATCAAAATCGCCCCCAAGGGGTCGATTCCGCCCACTTTGAGAAACACTGTTCTAGACTTTCCGTAACTAACTTTTGTCCATCAAAATGGAGTGGCTCGTTTATTGGAATAGACATTAGACATCGCACGACACTTTTTAAGCTCGGGTACTTTATTTCGTAAAGCAAAGAACACTGCGCAAATCTAACAACTAATCTGCATTTTTCGAAGGAAAACATAACGGGGTAAATACTGGATTCTGGAAACAAAGCCTATCGATCTGCACGTTGACACAATATCAGGGAAGTCAACAAAACAGAAAAGTCTTATGTCAGAGGGCTGCGGTAGTCACAGGGCGGTAACATTGTGACAGGAAGTCAGCAACTGACATTGTTATTGTATTGACGTTCAAAATATTTCACGCACATCGACAACAACTGTTTTTCACTCCAGGTCGAACTGCAAGTCACCCATGGGTCGTCATCAGGGTCATACACAACTATTTGCGCACTTTACAAGCAACTGTAATCACTGAACACATTTTTTTCAACAAAACCATTTGAACAGAAGTTGGGTAGCAGTTAGACAACACCATTACCAAGTCATGAAGTTAGACAAAAAAAGTTAATAACAACATAATATGGTTGCAGTTTGCAACAGCAACAACTACACTGAACAAAATTGCAACAGTGTAAAACTGAATACTGTATTATATTTGGTACTATTGAATTGTTTCGTGCTTTTTCTGAGGTTTGACACCTCTTTTTGCTATCTGGATGAAATATTTGTGCTGTTCTGGCTTTGATCAATTAGCCCAGTTCCCTTAGAAGTCGTTGTTTTCATGAATGTTCATACACATTAAGATAGAACCAAATATTGTCGCTTGTGGCAAACTTTCCAAAGTTTTTTAACTTTCTATGAACTTAACAAAAAAGCTGTTATCCCCAACAGACAATTTAGAAACAAATCTTTGCGCGGGCTGCAGCTGTGTATGAAGGGCCACACGTTTGTTTGACATGCCGGTAACCTACATGTTGAAACAAGCGTTCCTAACAAATGCAATATTAAACTTAGGTCGGTGCTAACAACGAACGAATAATAAAGCCATGCTACAGCAACATTAAGCGCCTGTCGGAAATAGAGTAATGTGTACACACGTACAGCAACAGACACATACAGTAACTTCGTATCTACTGAAACAGACTAAGATATTCTAGTGTACCATGTATATTTATGGAAAAACAAACTTCCAGCAAAAGCAAAACCGCAAATTTCAAGGTAAAAGTAAACAAACATTTGTATTTCAAAGAAGTTGATCACAACATCAGCAAAGAATGTGTAATAGACTTGATATCAACAATTCACGTCACACCTTTTTTGTGTTTCACAAAAGGTAGTTATGGAAGAGAGTGGGACAATAAAGGCTAGAAAATTTTTACCGGTTTTACTTACGTTAGTTTGAAATAGTGCCTGGAAATGAGCCATGCATTACGTTTGAATAATGCCTCTATGAAATGCTGGACTGCTGATCATCGTCTGAACGTAAAGGCTTGTTCAATCCTCAGTTGTCTTTATATGGTGTTTATTGGTTTACAAAACCAAGCTCTAAAAGGCACCGGTATTGCGAACTAATAGTTACGAACTCGTTTTCGTCACATGCCTACAGTTTGCAACGTGTTTAGGGCATACACAATGTCTATTACCGCAAGTTGATCGAATAATATTTTTCAGCACTATAGGTCTCAGCTATACGATAACATTCGAGTGATAAACAACAATCAGGACTAGTAGATTGTCTCTAGTGCGACTGACACGCGACGTATTATATTTCAATACTATCGTTAATCGACTATTTAAGTCAGTGGTTCTCAACCTGTGGTACGCGTACCATTGCTGGTGAGTTTTCCAGGTGGTGCGCGATAAGCTTCAGGGTCATATATGAAGTTTAGTGTGACATAAATTTATGGAGTCTATACTTAAGTTACCACCTATTGTTATTTAAGTTAACCAGTTGCAGCCCTTGCATTACCATTTTTTTAAAACCCGTTATTTGTGTGTTGAGGTAATCGCAAGTAGATTTCAACAAATTAAGTTCCGGAACAGATGGTACGCGGCGACAGTAAAATAATCACCAGGTGTTACGCGATCAGAAGGTTAAGTACCACTGATTTAAGTGAAATCGAGTAAACAACGCGACAAAGATGTTTGTAAATGGGGGCCTACTCCTGCACGAATTACATCACCGATAAATGCCCAGGTATTTCATTTTTGTGCAAGCAAAATACATTCATAAACGCCTGTTCTGTGTAGCTCACTCAAAACAAGTCTGTTGCTTATATTTCATTAAACAGAAGCTTTATATTTCTAAAAAGCGAATTGGCTTCTTACTGATAATGGCGTACATATCAAGACGCAGTCTCGTTACAAACAAACCCTGAATACTGGTCTGCACTTTACAAACAAGTTTCAATAAGCCTAGCAATCTCGGTTCCCCCCACTTTTCGTACGGATTCGCTTGGCCGCTAAACACACTACGTAGTACAGTAATGCACACCCCAAGCAAACAGACTTGAAACGAAGATAGCTTTACTGGCATGCTTTGATCTGCACACACAAGTAACTAACTACAAACCACGACGTAAGGAATCATCCAAAAGATCTAAGTTTCATGAAAAAAGAATTCAAGACACTCTACAAACTGCTACGTACGAAAAGAAATTGCGGTTTATAATTTCCCTACCTGAAAAAGTTGCAACAGTATTCTATACAAAAACGTCACTGCTGCATTAATCTTAAGATGTGCACTAAGTTTTCGATTCACGGGTTATTATAGCTGAGTACATGGATGTTGGCTGAGACATATTGCTTGTGATGCTGCTTCACCAACATAAGTATACCGAGTGCAAATCAGGCCCGTAGCCAGATTTTTAACGTTGGGGAAATTTTTCTGGGCACAACAAAATTGGGGGCTACTGCCCCGAATTCCCCCCATGGCTACCGGCCTGGTGTTAATACCAATGGTGGTTTCACAACATTGGTTCAAAGCACAAAGAATGAATTTCCAGATTTAAACTAAGTGAATAATAATTATTGAAATTACAAAATGTACAGACCAACTTCCGATTGCAGGTATTTTCTAAACATCGTTGGAAAGAGATAGGGCAAGAAACGTCTCAACGTACTTGAAACACGGGGCAAACACCTTGAGAAATGCGAGATTTGTCTCCGAAAATAGATATGAAGGACTGTCTTCTCGAATGCAGTAGACGCAATAAAGAAAAACATAATTTCTTCAACACAATGGCTAGACTACCACGTACAGTACTTAGCTGACAAAAAGATTGCTTTAAAAGCGATGCGAATGCGTCTTCCGACATTTCATTTCACTTAAGATTTCCATTATAGCTTCTTCAAAACGCACACACACGCAAATAGAACATACACGCGTCTATCACCTACTGCAGTATTTCACACATGGCTATGGCGTAAAATCTTAAGCACAATGGAAAAGCTGCTACTGAAGACGTTTCACGGTTCGTGAACTATTCACATGCATGATGAAGAATAGATTTCTTTCTCGAGGCATTATCATCCTATGCTGGCGGTCACTATGTTGGCCCCACGTTTGTTGACAAACAGAACAAAAATGGACATGCAGCATGAACACATCGCAATGCCTTTCGTATGCATTTTGCGACATATCAAGGAACCAAACGCTAAGCCCCAAACCGTACAAAAGTACAGCAAAAAATGATGAGCATGCGTAAAGAGAATAGCAACTGACAGAGGCACAAACATGCGATCACAAAGTAGTTAGATATCATTATTTTCCCAATAACTTTTAAACTTTCGCCTTTGTCCTTGGTTACGTCGAAAACGATGAGCTCTGTTACAAATTTGACTCTCTCACCAACACACTAGAAACTGCACAACTTGGTCTTCGCGCAAAATACATTTTAAACGCAAGAGAAAATATCGCACATTGCGCGGAGAGTCTCAGAGGGTAGCATGGGCATGAAGCTAAGAGCAAGGCATATGTTTGGGTCAGTGAGACGAGACAGAAATCGTGATCAATTTATACATTAAGCGGTGCACGCAATCTGTGTACAAACATTTTAAACTGGTAAACAAGCAATTCAGCTGCAAAAGTCCATGTAGGCAATCGTTGAGCAAAATCATTCACTAAACTTGAATTAAACAGGCATACAGGCCTGCGCAACATACGGCCCGCGGGAGCTTACTTGTCGCCCGCGAGAGCTTTCTCAATTGCAGAAAATGTTGCAAAAGCCCCACTTCGGATAATAAATTGTTTCACAATTTCTGCCAACTAGAACGAAGTGAAATACTTTTGCGGCCCTCAGCAAATTTTGTTGATCAATTTGACCCTTCGACATTTCAGTTGTGCAGGCCTGGAGTCGAAACCAGACGTGCTTTATCTTAACTGCTAGATCAGATTCTTACATCGGCTTGCCATTCGTGCTCAAACTCAGTTCAACTACTTCCTGTCACCAATTCGTATGTTTTGCAAAATATATGTGTACTGAACAGGGTACCATCATCGCTAAGATACGGCACACCACGTGGAAAAAAGCTAGAATCGCACGAGAATATCGACAATACATTATCATAGCTCTTTCCGATGACTACCATATGCCCACATTGCAGACTCACGATGAACCCACAGAATCAGACGTCCTCTATTGACCAAATACGCCGTCGCAACACGCCGCGGTATGCTCGTGGACTAATAGCAGTTCTTGCTTCTATTGAATCGCAAGCTATGCGTATAGTTTGTACATACACAGATCATAAGTGCATACAATGAACTATGAACTGATGAAATAACGCAATCTCACGACAGTTTACACAAAATGCATCTACGAAAAAAAAATGTGAACCACTCCCATCATTAACACATCGTGAAGATAGAAACTGCGTGAGTGCTTAACAGCCACTTATGGAGCTGCGAATTGCAATTCACATTTCAAAGAAAAAGTATGAAAAAATTCTTCAGAAGATCTATAGTTCTCACGATTGTCACAGCCCGCTTCTCAACCAATATGACCATCGCTGCGTTGCACAAAAGCAACACATCACTTGCCAACATGAGCACCAACCACGTGACTGATAAGAAGTACAGGTCATTAATGCATATCTAGCGTCAACCACCTCACGTTCCAGCAATAAGTTCACAAGAACATCAGCCTTTCATTCTGAAGAACTGCCTCCAGCGCACATAGCGATGCAGCATGAACAGCAACACACCAATGCGACGCAGATGTATACGCTGGTCAACAACCAAAATGCCAGGTAGTAAGTCAACCCGTCGCACTCTCTTGGAACATTTGGTTGATAGAGCCTGTAAACCCACACATTACCTGAAAAAAAAAACGAATTCTTGAACCCCAAAAACCTTCACAACAAGATAATATACTAGCCTAAGTGCACCAAGCATAGTTGCGGCGTCAGCTTGAGGGCAAGGCAACAGAGATGTTGTTCTTTCTGGAGTTCACATGGTTTAGATATCAAGCTTGCTTTTACACTAAGATGTAACACAATTACAACACTTAGCGTATTTGGGCAATGAAAATTCTTTTCTATAAAGCAGCAACCTTTAATTACCACTTTTAAGTTTCGGGCAACAAAAGGTCGCACAGTGGTGTGTGACTGAAAACCAAGGCTACAACCGCAATCTGCAGTCTGTGAGGATATGACTCTGAATTTACTGCGGAAGAGCAGTACAGTTCACGATTCCGGTTAGATTGACAGCAAACGGTGGTGAAAACGCTGGTGCGTGGCCGCAGTCGAAAAAGATGGGGCTAAAACTACACGTTTTTCTACCAATTTTACGAACAAAACCAGACAACGATATGTTAATTTTGCGTCATCCTCACTTGAAATTTTAGTGAAGTTAGTTTCCTCAAGAAGTGCACCTCGTTGCAACACAAACCCTCAACAAAGAACATTGTGCCCATTATAACGCCTTGTCCACTCAATTAGTTAACTTCCAGCCACTACAACATTTGTCTGCACGAAGCTTTAGTCACATGAAACTCTAAAGCAGTCAAATCTATCGGCCATATAAAGATTTTGATAAAATGAACACTTTGCCCAAGAAACTACTTGACCATTTACCTACTGGTTTCTCACTTCTTGATCATGTAAGCCAGTGGTGCTCAAACTTTTTGGCTCGTGGGCCACTTTCAGAAACCCTTCGCGGGCCACAAGAATTAATAATCTCAATAAAAATTCTCTAAAATTATTAAAGTGTTAAGTTTTCTTTCCAATGAAAATTGCTTCGCGGGCCACTCCAGAGGGCCTTGCGGGCCACGGTTTGAGCAACACTGATGTAAGCCTTCACTTATGTTAGCTGTGTAGTTCATCGAATTACTTATCTACCTCAGGCCTTGATTACATAACACATTCAGGCAGTTGGCAGTCTCACTCCCTGGTCCATAGATTTAGCCAACAACCCTTAGACCAGGGATGTCAAACTCAATGGCTGCGAGGGCCAAATGAAGACTTGTACAGTAACACGAGGGCTGCATTATGACGCTGACACAAGGGCGGTACCTGAAGCTTACTAGAAACAGCTTTCAGATCTATTTCCTGCGAAAGGTGTCATGAGCAAATCATCTCTAGCCGTCTTTACGTTCGTTAAAAAGAAGCTTATTCACGCGCTGACCGTGTAGCTAAAGAACAGTTGTTCGATAAAGCGGGGAAAGCTACGAAAATAATACGGCTCAACCAAAAAAGGGAGCTGTACGTCGGCGCCAAAACATTTCAAACTAACGTTACAGGTATACTCCCAAATAATAACGCGGAAGTCTTAAGAACCTATAAAATCCCGACCATGCAATTCAGCGAAAACCGCGATGGGAATAAGTACCATTCATCAGGGTTTTTTTTTATGTTAGGTACCCGATATAGATCTGTAGGGACCCGATTTCTCTGATTCTAGGGACCCAATTTTCTCTGATTTTAGGAACCCGATGATAATTTTCTGTGATTCTACGGACCCGATTTGAAATTCTAGGGACCCGACTCGGGTCTCTAAAACGCCTTACAAAAACCCTGCCATTCATATAAAGTGCATTTCAGTTTCAACAAATTTGGTGAAAAAAGCTCCACCCATCCAGTTCGACCGTAATATACCTAACCCTGAGTTCCGCGCCAGTACACTTTTAAAGGGTTGCCTGTAAAAGGCGGAGCTGCGTAAATAGCGGAGCTTTGATGACGTAACCTGAGTGGTAAAAAGTTGCGTTGCAAAATCAAAAAAAGAAAAAAAGTGAAGGAAAAATATTGTATCATTGCAACTTAATATGCGTTTCCCCCAAACATGGAAGTTCGCGATGTTTAAAAATTTTATACATTCACAACTGTTAGAACCTATTTTTTTGTCCCCGAACCGTTGTGAAACTCAGATGACTAAAAATTATGAAACTTCAAAATAGATTTTTTTTACCGTAGTGTAACATCACCTTTTGCAGTAAAATTATTTTTGCTACCGTCTACTTCTCATTTCTCAAAGACAAATATCAGTTTTAACGACTCCGGTTACGTCATCAAACCTCCGCAACCAAGTTCCGCTATTTACGGAGCTCCGCCTTTTACAGGCGTTTAAAGTCGTTTTTAACACTTGATTGAAAACGATAACACTGGCATAAAAATGCCAGTGACCAGTCTGGTTTCTGCGAGCTACAGCTTATTCTAGTCAGCCGTACGGCCGATAAGGTTGGATGAAACCGAGGCATTCGCACGAAGCTGAAACAATACACAGCTAACTCACTATTCGCCGTGCAGAACTACAGGTATTTTTTGTCAAAGCCAAAATCTCCAGCCTTAGTTTGATGTGTATCCGAATCATGATTACCAATGTCTTGCCCAGAACTCATGAAATGCAAATTCTTTTTTAAGGTAAGATTACGAAACAAAAGAACCACATCACAGATTTCGTGTATCCCAAGTCTGTCAACTGACATAAACACTACAGCAACCAAACGCCTCTTTCACTGTGTACAAACTTCTATGTTTTTACTGTAAAAGCATGTTGCTTTCGATGAAGATGTGCTGGTACACATTGCCTGGCGTAAAAATGTGCACTCCAAGGTATCACATTCCTAGGAAATGCGGTCGTTGGAGGAAAACTTTCGTAGCGGTTGATGTAATTATCATTTTTAACTCCAGGTGACACTTCACTGTCTGTCCTTGGTTGAGGCCATCTTCGTTGTTCACTACAGCCGACTAAATTCCTCAATCGCTCTCACCTTCCGTTTACTAAAAAGCGAATACCACGAAACAGACACCATGAGCGGGGAGAAATGTCGCAAGCAACTTCAACTCAAAACGACGCAATGTGCCAAGTAAAACAATTTTTCTTACACCCCAGTTCTGTTGAAAGGCACTACGCCGAGACAGATATAAATTTCCTGTTTTAACATCGGACTGTAAAGTGGTAAGTTTTCAGCGCACTACTTTTTGGCACGTCTAGCAACCTGGCGAAAAGTTCTAAACAAACATGGGACGAGGCACAATTAACTTACCTGTTGAACAGATCACCTTACTTTTGTTAAGGGCTACTGTCGCCAACGCACTAACGTTTTAGCAGGGCTAAGCTAAGGCTAATGCAAATACTGTATAAAGTTCGGCGAGGTAGCCACAGGTATCTCCACAATCGGCCTCTTTGTGTAGAGTTACAGAGACAGACAAGGGTAATTAGAGACATAAGTTAGAATGTGCATAATTTTGTCTACATTCCAAAATTTCGACAACCGGTTTGGTGTTACCTCTTTGTTGCTTTCAGAACTGGTTAGTTTTTGTGGTTGGCAGTTTTGCACCCAACTAGCGACGCTATCATACTGAAAAACCTTACAAGAGATACAGCCTATCGTGTGAAAGGAGGGCTAAGTCAGATAGTTTTGAAAACTTCAATCTGTTGTCGGTGTATATCGACGCTTCAAACGCACATGAAGTACAAACTCTGTGTACGGTTCGGCGAAGAAAGTTTACGGTTGTGCAATCATCGCAACGTATACGTCATGTAAGCATGATCGAATAAAGCTTCCGGAGTTGGTGCATTAAGCAAACGGCGAGTTTAATGCAGTTGCGCATTTTTTTCCGTGGAAAGTCACAGGACAATCTTACAGTAAGCTTCTGCGCATAGGCACATATGTTGCTGAAAACATGCTCATGCTCTTTCGAGCTGCTGTGGTCGCGCGGTTCACCGCTACGGACTGATCGGTGGTTTCATTCGATTGTCACGTCACAGCAGGTGCGACACCAACTTTCACCTTCTCTACAAACGTCAAGACCTTTGCTCATTCGCATACACAATCGTTTGCGCAGTTGAAACTCTTTCAATGACAGTTGCTAAAAGTTTTCTGAGTGAAGTTGTTTCAGCGTGAATTATAATACTTTTCTTCGTCACTTATGACATAACACCTCAAATTTCGCAAAGCAACTGGGAATTTTTTGAGTGAAAGTGTTCCAAGAAGTCAATAATTTTAAAATTTTGGCAATTTCCTTGGCATTGGAAGAATATTGGGAAGATCACACTTTTCTGTTTTCTGAGCGAAATAGTCAAAATCTTCATACCTTTTAATGGCATGTACAAATTTTTATTTTAATTTGGTACATTTGTGCCAAACTTCAATTCCATTGCAAATAGATTAAACATCACAAACCGAAAATTTGAATAACTTTTTTAATGCCCACGTAATTTGCAAAACAAATCATGTATTCTGTAGTTGTCAAACACCACTGAGACAAACAGCATGTTGTTCAGATTTAGCGTTTATCTAAAAATGTTTTAAAGCTTTCACATTACGGAATATGCTTTCAGATTTTGGTCTTCGACAAGGGCAAAAATAACAAACCAACGCAAGGTCATCAAACGCTTCTTTAAGGCGAGGTTCAACAAATATTTTGGTCACTTCAAAATAAAATAAATTCATAGGCTTGGACTAAGTATTGCAACCACCTTTCTTCACTACATACCTGCTATAAACCAAGCAACATTGAAACATCCAATTAATCCATTGCATGAGTTGTACGCAGTGCTCCTTTCGTTTTCGTCATCTGGCTCGTTCTTGCACTTGTTTCTGGCTCGTTTGCAGATTGAGAGCAGTTGCATAAGCGCAGCAGTCGACCCTCCAACAATCAGCCATATCGGAATGTAAGGCTCAGCCGAGCATCGATTAACGTTCACAGATCCTATTAAAATAGAACAGCAACAACTCTGACAAATCTAAAAAATAGCGTGCAGTGTGTAAAACATTAAAACAGGAAGGAAAACCTTGAGCAAATAAAGAAAAACACGCAAACGATACATCGGCATAACAATTCTAATATGAACCATTGATACTAACGGTCCAGAAAACAATGACACGACAAGCAAAGAACATCTGGTGGGCCTCAATAAATCGGGTAGAACTACATTTTCTTTCAAATTACTGATGTTAAACACTAATCAATATGATGCTGTAGGTTCACTATATTTTGGACAGATAAAAACTCATTCATAAGTTGCTTTGCTCTGCAGTTTGCGCCCTGTGTCAAGCGAAATTTCTGACCTGTTAGCATTTTTCAGTTATTTTGCTTCTCAGAATAAAGAAATAAAGTCTGGCAATTACTTTTTTGATGTTTGTTGTGTAAATTATAACATTTTGGTTAGATGTCAGGTACCCACAACAAGCTATAACACGGGAATAACTTTAACCATTGAAAATTTTCGGACCTAGTCATTGACCTCAGTTATTTTTCTTTTTCTCACCCTATCCCCAACCCTAACCCGACAAACTTACATAAACACGAATTCCTAAGCCCTAATAATCAGTTTTATCAGCGTATTTGGTGTGTACAATATTACTCTGTGCATGCGTACATGGTATGAAGTCAGAAATTTCGCTTGACGCCGGGTGATGAGCGCCTTATTTCATCCATTCGTGGCAATACCAAGCGGTGTCAAAACGTGCTTTAAGTTTACGATTTAGTGGTTATTCTAAAGAGAGCCAAGTCTCGTTGTGCTGTTGCAACATATGACGAAAATGCATGTGTTGCAAATTTGCGATGTTGTTAGCGTCCTCTGCTTTGTTGTTGCTTTTCTACGTGACCACAATGTTGCAGGCGCTATACCTTTCGTTAATACGCTCTACTGTTGGACATTGACCATCAGGTGCCTATCATGAGCAAACAAACCTGCTTGAAAATCACTTGGCCGTGATATGAAGCCCCAAATCAGTCGTGTGAAGGATCTTCCGTTAAACCTTTTCCCCTACACTTATTGCAGTCAATTAAAAAAAAAATCGGAATCATAAATTGCAAGACTAATGGTTTGTGTTGCTATTTACGGTAACAAATGCTATCAACATCATGATCGTAATCACCATAACTGTCTGATGTTTTTCATAGTTGCAAGCGTAATTGTTTACTGTTGCCACGGCATCGTCAGAGCAAATAAATAAGTTCATTGTACTGCTCGTTTGACTATATAGAACACTACAGCACACAAGGCCGCCAAAATAAAATCTTCATCATAAACGGGAAATTAACCACAAGCTTTTCAACACCTCGTGCATCTTACACGTGACGAAAAACGGAATAATTTTGACTTGGAAGCAGTATTGAAATTACAAAAGTACTACGAGCAATGTTTTCAATACACCTAATCAATACTGTTTCAAGTTGACAAAAGTTACAACCACCAGTAAAGATTTCTTGCTGCTTAGCTATATCACCCATCTTGTTTCTCCCCAGGCACCAACATTTTTGTGGAAAAAAGATCAAAATCCTTTGTACACAAAAAACGTACCTGCAGATTAGACACAAGTAACCTGGATAACCACATGCCCAACAATTGAGAACCATTATCCTAGCTACGATTAAAAACAATTATCAGGATAAATAACCTGCACCAAGCTAAGGTGAGTGTACATCCCCGCCCTGTAATTGCTTGTGAAAGCATCAATGGCATATTATTTGAAGCAGTGTAGCTAGATTCAATAGCGATTGTTAATGTATATGCACTTGCCAGGTGACATGCAGTTATAACGGAAAATATTGCAGAACTGTTTAAATCCAGATAGTAATTAATGTAACACAAACACAAGTTTTTTACTATTTCTGTATATTCAAATTTCATTTTAGCTCCATTCATTTGTGAATATCACAGCTTGATAATACTGAGTTAAACCCAATCAAACCACTTTTTAGCACATGCACATCATTGGTCTCATTGAACAAACTTATATATTTAAAGCACACTACAAGCTTCACTGATCGGCTAGGTCAGCAGTTCTCAGTGTGTTCTGCACACAGTGCACAAAAAAGAACATCACTTTTGTAACCCTTACATCATTTAACCACATTGTTTCACATTATCACTTGAAATCTGAGCATTTTCATCCCACAATTGAAAACCACTGATATAGGCCAAACAATTTCAACCATAAGACTCAGTTAAATCCACAAAAGGTTAAGTGCTATGTATATCAACTGACTCCATGATGGAGTGATTGGATGTAGTTTAACAGTAAAACTGTGGTTACGTAGTGTTGTCATTCATAATATTTGTCAGTCATTTAATGTTATTATGTAATTTTAGTCTGTCAAAAACATTGATGATTAGAGAATTTGGTCCACAGCCTGAAATGACTGGGAAACACCAGCCTAGGCATTACTTACCAACAACAATCATTAAAATTGGAATAGCCAACAGCAGTGCCAGTAGAATTGTGAAGCCAACTGCAACAAAACAACAATATTAGGACGAGTTTAATCTGATACAATCAGTAAAAATGTTGGATTAAATTTTGTCAAAGTGTAGGCAACTACAATATAAATACCATAATCAGAACCAATGCAACTGGGATCTCTCAATTCGGAGTAGTGGCTTGCTATTCAAGGCTTTACAAATTTCACAGCTGCGCACTTTGTCGTGAAGTGTCACACTATGAAATCTTTGCAATAATCCCATCTCTGCCACTTGCACATAGGATAATATTCTTTCATTCTTAACTAAAGATTGATGACAATAGGTTATGATCAGAACAAAGACTGATTTAAAAACTGACAGCTTTGCAATGTTTGAAAGCTCCCGTTTTTGACCATGCTGCAATAAAGCTCATGCAAAACTGCATTTACTTTACCAATCTGTCTATCAATCTTCTTGTTCCACCTTCTGTCACTTGTGAATACCACCTCATAGTACTTGAACTTCTCCATCTACTATAGTGTATTGGTGCTTAATTACAACATACACTGGCTTGAATTTCTGGAGAGACATAATACCTCAGTATTTTTAGTGCCAAATTTCATTCCGGCTTGATTGCACACAGCAGAAAGCTGATCAAGTGCATATTGATTACACTGTTTCAGAAGATGCTAGCAGTAATAAATTGTTCACACAAAGCAAACGGTTCATCATGCACCTTCCAACAGTGATATCTTCATTGACTGTCTCTGACTGTATCCTTCCAATTCATACATAGACTATGAGAAAGAATGGTGACAGAACACAGTGCCACACACTCTTGTCGGAGTCCAATAATTATTGGACATAATTATTATAATAGAATAACTGTTCACCTGTTTACCATGTGAATAGTTCAGTGTATTTACTCGGCCAATACTGACACAACTTCTGAGCAGGTATACATTGACTTGACAGCCAGTAACACATGTACATCAACACTGTACTCCTACGAAACTATCCAGAGCTTTTCATGATACAGGTAATTCACTTTCAAAACTTTATGTCGTTACACTTTAGATCTGTGTGATTAACTCAGCCAACAAACAGTAAACTTAAAGTGCAGAACCCTTGTGACAAGGTTGATCAGTACCAGCATATAGAAAAAATAATTCATGAACAACATCTATTTCTGATGAAAGTAGTTTCTTAGGGAACAAGGTCAGATCAAAGATTACCAGATCACAAGCAGTTCAGTTTACTTATGTACTCAAGCACAGCACATATTAGAATATGAATTCAAAATTTTGTTGCAAAAGGTTCACAAAGTTTTGCTTAGCAATTTTGTGCTGAAAATGGATTTCGAAAGCAAAAAATTATGAAATTAGATTCAACATGATCGTTGGCAAACATGCTTGTTGCTCAAGGATTCAACATTTGTGAAGTTACAACCATTTGGGCTGGGAGAAAGCATACAATGTTGCTCAATGCTCAGATTAGAAACAATAATTGTTTATTTTAGCTATGAAGCACAGGTTTTTAAGCTCTTTCCATACATCCTGATGGTAAACAAACATAGAGATTAGAGACAGATAGTAACCAATGAACCTACTAGTGCCAAGTAGTATTTTGCACACATTCTTAAGAAAATCTCCACGTCCTTGAGCCTTTCTCCGAGCTTCTTGGATTTCCCCATACAGAGATTCATAAGATGGGGGTGGTGCTTCATTTTGAGTATCATGGTATGTTGGAGGAGGTTCAACATTTGATTCTCTTCCTGTATATGGAGGAGCAGGAGTTTCACTACCACTTTCCATTGCACCATAAGCTGTGTTGGGTTTGTGCTCATTCATTATACACGCCAACAATGTTTAGAAATGGTGTTTCAGGTGTAGAAACCACTTATAAAAACAGCTGTGGAGAAAGCCAATATAGCAAAAATAAATCTTTAAAATTAACTGCTTTAGTTTTAAATCACTTTGCAGCCAGCAAGCAAACTCCAGCAACAAGCAAATACTAATCATGCCATTTCCAAAAAGAACTCAAAATTTAAATATGAAACATCTTGCTATCATTTATACTAGAAAGCCAATCACGGGCTCTAAAGACGTAGACTTTCACCTAGCTTTTTTTAAAGCAAGAAACAAAAAATTGCCCCTTGCAGTTGGGGCCCAAACCTGCAGAATATTTAGCCCATTTCAGTGTTGAAACACTTTCGATACCAGTTGATTCTCCCAAAAGCGGGCCAGTTTTTGCCTAGTTATCAGGCAGTTTTATACTCATGCTTATGCCTATTTAATAAAACACCTGTCAACTGAAGCCTAAACAAAGGCTAAGTTTAAAGCCCACACAAGGGTTGTTGGTGGATTTTTAGGACATTTCGGGCTGTAACTTCTGAACCACTGAAGCTACATCAACATGAAAGACATTACCGGAAAAGTAAGACAGAAACGCATTTTTAAGGTATGTTCTGCATACTTGTGACATGTCTTTAAAGGAAAACCCATTTTTCGTGTAGCCTTTAAAGGAAAACCCATTTTCGTGTTCAGTGGTTTTTATGCCAATAGCTGTAGAGCGAAAACAACACATGTTGGAAAAAATGTTTATCTATAAAAAATGTAGGTCATGACCATAACTTTGGCAAAATAATGAAAAAAAATGTACCTTTTTTTTAGGCGTCATTAAGGTCCAAAATCCCAAATTTTAGGGGATGATTTTACTTTATGTTTGAAAGGTTAATTGTACCAATTCCAAACATATAAACATCTGAAAATTGCAGAGGAGTTTGCCCTTGGTGTCTTACAACATCCTGCCAAATGTCAAATGAAAATAAAGCAAAAGATTTTGTCCAAATTTTCTAATTTTTTATTGGACTTTTTGCATTCTTTTCAATGGTGCACTCCAAAAATGCTATTATCAAAGGGCAAAGTGCAAAAACTAAAAAATATCATTTTTTTACGTTTAGCAAAAATCATTTTTTTTACCCAAACGTTTTCCCCTCCAGATCAGCAATGCATTATTTTAGTTGGAATTTTAGTTAATTGGTGTCCTTAGATGTAGTCCTAACCAAAAAACATTTCAAAATTTAAAGGCAAACAGGTAAACATGAAAAGAATTTTTTGAATTTCTCAGAAATTGCCAAAAAATTGTTAACCAGAAAATAAAACATTTGCTTTGCATTTTTCTCAAAATTTTCAAATGGTGAGGTACCTTTTTTAAAATTCATCAGAACAATTACTGTCTTTTGAATCTCAGGATGTCTTCACTGACTTTTTAGCGTGCAATCCGTTCGTGAGTTATGATCGATAACTTTATAGCCACAGTCATCATTGTGGCTGCAGGTCTTAACTCTTTCACTATTACTGGGACACCTATACCCACTACTTGTCTCAATATGAGTATGGTAGTTTATTGTCCTGAAAGCAATGCAATTTTGCTTTTTTCCATCATTTTGCTACAGCTGATCATTTTGGCAATAAAATGGATCATGTACCATGTGTGACTGTTGTGTTTTGTAGCAGTTTTATTCAATGTCTGCTGGAATGACTACCATGTTGTGCCCAATTTGTGGTAGTCTGAGCCTCTTTTTATGGAAATCCTTGGCAGTAAGTTGACAGTGACTGCTCAGCGTCGTTTGGCAAACCTATCTGCAGATAAGCATGCTATATCTTGTTGCTGCATTAGTAAGTTACCAAATTCAAGCAGTTATTTTTTGTTACTGGGACTCATTTGTCCCACCAAGTTTTCTTGACGTGTGCTAATGGAACTCATGTGTCCCAACAGGCTTTATGACCTCTATTGCATGAGAATAGAATATTTATTTTCCATGATTTTGAAGTTAGGTTGCATGTAATACTTTCATAATTCTTACTCAACTGTGTTCAAAAATATGCCCTCACAATATGGTATAGTGATGAGGACATGTTAGCTATAAACATATTCAGTTGAATCAAAGTCTTGTGTCAATGATGGTGATTATCACCTTCTGACAATGATCAACCACTGTCTGGAAATAGGACACTAGATGTTGACAATGATTTGAATACATACAGCAAACCCAGAGATGATAGCATAGATGAGACTTCAAGCCCTGGTGTCTGGTTGAGAATTGCAGGTAATTTTCAGTCAAAGATGATCATTAGTAAAGAAAGATTTCCAGAGTTCCACTGTAATCGAAAGAATACATCACGTCCACTTGATACGTTTGTGAAGATGTTTCCTTACTCTGTTTATTCAAATCTCACACTACACCAATGGAAAGCTAACAATTTCTGATACGATCTGCACCTCCCATGCAAGCCTAGAGAAATTTTTCAATTTTACTGGTCTTTCATGAGAGTTGTAGATCATGTGGCCAAAAGGCCTGCCACATGACCTTGATAGGTAGGAAGTCCCTGAAATGGTGGAAAAAATTATTTAACAAATGTTGATGCTTGCTGTGAGTAAATGCTTGGGTCATATACCACCAGTTACATCGTGATGGTAGAACCTTTTCATATGGAACTGGCAGAAGGTATTATTTACCATGCTCAAAGCAAAGGAGTGAGACAAAAATAAGAGGTGGAAGATCACGGAAGCACACATGTGTCATGACGCATACATGCATAGTAGAAAAGATAGTAGAAAAAGCATAGCAAAAAAGCCTGAATAGTTGCCCAACCGAGCTGGGGCACCTTCAATACAAAGAGCCATGGTTCCCAAACTGTGCATCATGACGCCCTGGTGTGTCGTTATAATTTTCCTAGGGCGTCGCATGAAAGTGAACTCAGTGCAGTTTTAGTCGATGAGCTAGTAACAGTAAAATTCAGTGCTGTTTCATAATTTCACCAAATAACAGTTTTTGTTCAAGTGCAATCACGCTACCAGCAGATAGCCATGTCATGATTATGTAACTATAGTTATTATTTACTGTTAAACATGCTGAACAATTTTAATTTACCTAGCTTCAGACAAAGTAAGGCTACACTAGACTAGTAGTAGGCTAAGTTATAAAATGAATGTAAACAGGAAGCTAATGTTGCAGCATCCGTGATTGAAAGAGACAGGCCAAAAAAAGAAATCTTGCAAGTATAACGACAGTAATTTAGATTTTGGGTTCACATTTATCTTGCAGAATGGAGCAGAAAAACTTCAGGGTGTTATTTGCAGCAAGGTATTGACCAGTGAAAGCATATAAACAAATAAGCTTAACACATTTGATTCCGATGACGTCTCGGGACGTAAGCAGAAGTCGATCCACCCGGGTACGAAGGCGTCCCGAGACGTTTTTTCTAGTGACACGGGACAAGGGCGACAATCGTCAGGATTAAAGCCGGATTAACTCAGCGGGACATCTCTGCGACCATGGTCGCAGAGATG
>Ga0210059_1003680_pt1 | contig 24636 bp, 18 predicted proteins | sample Ectturendosymbi2_FD_188042 | JGI IMG/M metagenome (GOLD analysis project Ga0210059, IMG submission 188042) | Ecteinascidia turbinata endosymbiont from Florida, USA - Sample 2 (SPAdes) (version 2) | ecosystem: Host-associated > Tunicates > Ascidians > Unclassified | place: Key West, Florida...
AGTGATTAACAACTTTGCCAGACGAGTACAGGTTTGCTTGCAACGAAATGGTGGACATTTGGAACACATCTTGGGAAAGCCATAAATTGACTAAAAATCGACAGAAATAGTTGAAACTCTGGTGAATGGTCTTCCATAAACTGAATCATGTGTGGTTGTAATTTGAAATAAATAGCTTTTTAATCAAAGTCACAATTGAAATTTTCATGGGTACACATCTTTTTGGGTCACCCTGTATCTGAAACGCTACATGCAAGCTGAAAAAAAAACAGTTTTTGAACTTTTCGTCTTGATGAAAAGCTTCCATCACTTCGGGTGAAATATCGACATCGTATCAAAACACTCAGTGAAGTTGCAAAGATCATCTAAACCCGACCTTTGTTTCTGCTGCGGTCCTTCGAGTTGCTCCTGCGAGACCTCTTGCGGTCGGAACTCCGTGATCTGTTAACAATAGTTTTATGTTCAGCATATCACACAATACTCACGAACGTAATTCATATCACACAATACTCACGAACGTAATTCATATCACACCAAACTCATCAACTTCACTCACATCACACAGTACTCATGAACAGTGCTTTTTTAAAGGTTTGGTTTAAGGGAACACCAAGATATTTTATGAGGCCACTATTTTTAGCAAAATGTCAAAATAATTCCGAGACGTATTGTTTATTACAGTATTGGCAATCACAGTGCACAATTAGTACTACTGTATTTGCAAAAATTTAAACACAAATTTTTCAACTTCATTAAACACCTGTTGTTCATCAGTGAAAGCATCTGTTTCTTACTCGTCATCTGCAGATTCTAGGGTCTTTAGTGCTCGCTCTGTCAGTCTCGTTTATTATTTGCTTTTATTCGAATGTTTTGGTGACGGCAGTTAGCGGCAGGCCGAAGCCTGAAACTTGCACCTGGCCGGGGCGATTTTGGGTGAACACTCTTGCCCAGGAGTGCTGCGGCAATTCACTCAGCGACCGTGGATCGAATACCCAACCTTCCAATTGAGAGGCGAACACTTTACCACTGAGCTATTGCCGCCCCATTTGCTTTTATCCATTTCAATCAAAAATCTCATGAGAAATCTCATGCGCGACCACATCACTGAGCAGCTCTGGACCTAGTCTCGTCACCATGGGGGCACTTTGATGCGGATAGTCCTCCAAACAAAGCTCCCAGACCCCCAAATTGGAATATGAAATACTATAAATCAGTGGGGTTTTTGTCAATTTTCAGAATTTTTCAAGCCCCACTGCACAAACGTAAAGCCTTTCTATCGAAGACTTTCAGAAAGAATGCGATTACTCAAATGTTCCGAGATTAGCACAATGAACTCGGTTACTGCCACAGAACTGTTATGGTGGAGGTTGCAAAGCTGACCATTATGACCAATGCGGTCCATCAAGGTTTTCAAGGAAGCTATTTTTCGATTCGCTATCTCTTCTTTCAAAACCCAGTAAGTCAGATGTACGCGATCAGCTACCATGTGAACTTTATCTGAAATGCGATCCTGATGAATGACATGAAATGGTGAAATGCGTTGAGTTACTACCAAGCTATTGACTTTTTGGTGTTGATCAGAGCTGAGATGATTATCCAGGCTGTTTGGGCGTGGAGGCCTGGCAGGCTCCGAAGTATAAATATTACCATTCTTTCCTCGGCCGGTGGTAACTGGTGGATGCCTTGAGCACAGCAAACATATCATTCAGCGTGCAGAGTGAACACATTCATTTGTGGGGATTCATCAAAACCTTTCAGCTTAATCCATGATTGAAAAGTCTGGTTGTAAGATGCCTAAGCTGAAACTGACGATGCTTTTGACATTCTAACAGTTGAATTCTGTACTTCCTGCACAACAGAATCAAAAGAACCTTTGCATTCACTGCTGCTGGCATTTGCACTTTCTGGCTGGCTAACGGCAAGACATTTTTGTTTAGGCTTACTACAGAAATACTGCTTTATTCTTGGATGGCTAGCTTCATGTTTTTGCTGTGACATCAACTTCTGAAAATACCCACACAAGAAAGTAAGTGTATAAAATCTGGAAAAGGTTTGGCTTACTGAAAACGTTTGACACCGTGGAAAAAAATTGGTGTGAGGCGAATCGGTTTTGGACGTTAATTGTAGCAACAATTCCCCTCAGCTAAAACTTTTCGTGGTTGTCCAGATTTAATGTGGAAGTACCAATTTTATGGGTCTGCACAGGAAATTTATGGGGCCGTTTTGAACTCATAAAACGCCTTAAAAAACCCTGCTCATCAACTTCATTCATATAACAGAACTCATGAACTTCATTCATATCACACAGAACTCATGAAACTTCATTCATATCACACAGGACTCATTAACTTCATTCACGTCACACAGGACTCATTAACTTCATTCATATGACACAGAACTCATGAAACTTCATTCATATCACACAGAACTCATGGAACTTCATTCACACCACACAGGACTCATGGAACTTCATTCATATCACACAGGACTCGTTAACTTCATTCATATGACACAGTACTCATGAACTTCATTCATATGACACAGTACTCATGAACTTCATTCATATGACACAAAACTCATGGACTTCATTCATATCACATATAACTCATGAAGTTCATTCATATTACACAGTACTCATGAACTTCATTCATATCACACAGTACTCATGAACTTCATTCATATCACACAGTACTCATGAACTGCATTCGTGTCACACAGTACTCATGAACTTCATTCCTGTCACACAGAACTCATGAACTTCATTCATATCACACAGTATTCATTAACTTCATTCATATCACACAGTACTCATGAACTTCATTCATGTCACACAGAACTCATGAACTTCATTCATATCACACAGTATTCATTAACTTCATTCACATCACACAGTACTCATGAACTTCATTCATGTCACACAGAACTCATGAACTTCATTCATGTCACACAGAAGTCATGAACTTCATTCATATCACACAGTACTCATGAACTTCATTCCTGTCACACAGAACTCATGAACTTCATTCATATCACACAGTACTCATGAACTTCATTCATGTCACACAGAACTCATGAACTTCATTCATATCACACAGTACTCATGAACTTCATTCATATCACAAAGTACTCATGAACTTCATTCATGTCACACAGTACTCATGAACTTCATTCATCTCACAAAGTACTCATGAAATTCATTCGTGTCACACAGTACTCATGAACTTCATTCGTGTCACACAGTACTCATGAAGTTCATTCCTGTCACACAGAACCAGGGCAGTGGAGCCAGAGCCAAAAAATTTTAGAGGCTGGAGCCGGAGCCTGGAATTTGGGTTCCCGTTCAACAGAAATATTTTGCGGGGCAAGCGAGGTTTACAAATAATACAATGGTTTTTAGTTTTAAATGGATCAAATTGTTCTGAAGCCGGAACAAAAAACTTCTGAGGTTGGAGCCAGAGCCAAAAAATTTAGATGACCAGAGCTGTATCCAGAGCCCGAAATTTTGATACCGGCTCCACAACCCTGCACAGGACTCATGAACTTCATCATGAAGCAGGGAAAGAACTTCGTTATATGTGTTTTATTTTCATAAAAACCAACCTTTCTCTGCTTCGTCTCCTTTCCCGATCGCGCGATCGTTTGCGATCATTCCTATCACGAGAACTTTCGCTCCTGTTATCATGGTGTCTGTCATGTGAACTTTTGTGATCACGCGAATGACGATCACGTCCATCACGGTAAACACGAGATGAACGATGATCACGCGAGTAGCGATCAGAAGATTTTCGATCACGATCCCGTTCTCTGAACACGTCACAATCACATGATAAACCTGCTAGTCTGGAAGTTTGTTCCAAGAAACTTTACGTATTCGAAAAACATATACCTCGAATCACGTGACGATCGCTCACGTGATCTACGTCGACTATCACGTGAGTAACTATCGCGACTGTTGCGATCACGAGGCGGTGACGATTTACGAGTATCTCTTTCCGAGGTCCTGCAAAGAAAAAACGTGTTTCTGACTAAACATTGAAAACGTCTCATGATAGATTCACTGCCAAGTCAGTTTGAACCAGAATTCCGCAGCCTACGGTCTGAGGAACTTTCGTGGTCAGCAAAGATGAAACCAGGAGGTACTTTCTCTGCAGCCAACTTGAAGTCAACAGAACACAAAGTAAAATTATTCTGAAACCAGCACAGTACTGAGCATCTTCACAACTGACCTGGTTGCTTTCCTTTCTTCTCTTTCACGTTCTGAAGCTTTAGTCAGTTTTTCCTGAAACGATATTCACGTGAGATAAACCTTCAATCCAGAACATCAACTGATGCTTCTGAACGGGAAAAAATACATCAGTTTATTCAAAAATAATTCCCCCAATCTCAAGGTGTCTGCGATTCGGCGAGAAAAATAAGGACATAGCTTTAAATACGGACGATTATATAATGTTTTCAATAACGAATCAGGTTGATCTGTAGTTTGCGAGTTCCTAAACACAACATTGAAAGTTGGCGGATTTCAAATGAACAAGTTTCAACCCACCTTTAATTCGGCGATGACGGATTTTATCTTTGCATATCCCATGTGCTGCTTTCCCATTAAATGGTCGTCCACTCGGGACTGGGCATCTCCTACGATGAGAAAAGCTCCACACACTTCGCAAACTTCCATTTGCTTCTCTTGCACCGCAAACGCCTCCATGATTTTCTGAACATAAAAAACTTCTTTCACGAAAACAGCAGCTTATGTTTAAATGAAACACTTTAAAAGACCTTGAATCAAATGTATTTATTTATCATTTGTCGCTTGGCAGTTTGACAGAACGTTAACATTTTTTTAGTCAGAGTTAAAGCTATTTAAGGACCGCAGAAGCCATATATTGGCTTTTGCGCTCGGTTTTTGCGATAACTCGCGAACCCGAAGGTGCGTTGACAAGCATAAGACATTTAAGAACTGCTCGACTTCTTCCTGACCACCTATAAAATGGATTTGCATCGTAAGTCACGAAGTCGATTTAACAGGTATTTAATCTGAAAAACATATGTGTCTGTTTTATCTGTAAACAAGTTAAACAACCCCATTCTGTTACGTAACAAGCATTGTCACGGAACAAAACAGCATCATGTTTTGCCGATTCGGAAATCTGATAAGACAATATATTTAGCATCGGGACAAACGATGTTCGTTTTCAACGCAACTACAGGAAATCCCATCCTTTGTTTGACGTGGCATCCGCAAAGAACAATGGCAGTACAAGAGGATGTTTTGACTCAACTGAGGCTCAAAACCGTAGAATTTAAACTGCTTTCGGATGGCTGGCTTTCAAGATGCGAAACTTAATTAAAAAAAAGTGAGAATCATAATTATACATCCATACTTGTGGAACAAATATTCACAAACACCACCGACAAAGATATTGAAATAATTCAAAGTGGTCCCAGACATTCTATCAGTTGTTTTCAACCCTCAACAATTTAAACCAGTGCTTATCAACCTTTTTGCTGAACGGAGCCAAATCCAGAACTACTTTGTTAGAGAGCCTCACTATAGAAATTTTAACACAAGTCAATTGATACGTTTTGCTTCATTGCAGAATGAAGTCTGTTGCACAAAATATTAGACGTTTTATTGAAAGACTGCTGAGGGCCGCATGTGGTTCTCACTTCTCACAGCCGAGGTTGAGAAGCACTGGTTTAAGCAATGCCGCACCATGTTTAAGCAATGCCGCACCATGTTTAAGCGATGCTGCACCATGTTTAAGCAATGCCGCACCATGTTTAAGCGATGCCGCACCATGTTTAAGCGATGCTGCACCATGTTTAAGCAATGCCGCACCATGTTTAAGTGATGCCGCACCATGTTTAAGCGATGCCACATCATGTTTAAGCGATGCCACATCATGTTTAAGCGATGCCGCACCATGTTTAAGCAATGCCGCACCATGTTTAAGCAATGCTGCACCATGTTTAAGCGATGCCGCACCATGTTTAAGCGTTGCCACATCATGTTTAAGTGATGCCGCACCATGTTTAAGCGATGATGCACCATGTTGGACACTTGTAGAACTTATTCTCACGACACAGGCTTGCAGAAGGAAAGAACCCTACAAAGGTCGTTTGCATGTCGAGAACCTTGAACAAACCGTAATCCCAGAAAAAACAAGAAATTGTGATTTTCGTAAAACGAAAGTTTTATGGAACTGGTCATTTTCTCCCCTATGGGCATTGACTCAAACCTTCATATTATTTAAAACATGCATTGCATGAAACCTGTGCAATAAATCATTATCTTAAAATATGCACGTAACTCTTTGATCCCTAAATGCGCTCCCTTCTATTTCCGGGACAGAGATGTGATTACAGCCATCCATAAAGTTCGTGTTGAATCTTATTTCCTGGTCAGCTTTGACTTTCAGCAGAAAAAGGGAACATCTGCGCACCATCATGCCTGTGGCTTGCAGGGACGTCCACGAGCAAGCTTTCTCAATCATGAGCAAAACAAGACTTGAGAACGAAGTGAAACGCAGGTAACGACCTGGACAGCATTTGCGAATTATATGAAACAATCCTGGAGGAAGTTCAAGTTACACATCAACACAACACAAGTTACACATCAACACTAGTTACACATTACACATCAACACAACACAAGTTACACATCATGACATCAACACATGTTGCACATCAACACAACACATGTTGCACATCAACACAACACATGTTGCGCACACCAACACAACACAAGTTACACACCAACACAACACAAGTTACGCATCAACACAACACAAGTTACGCATCAACACAACACAAGTTACGCATCAACACAACACAAGTTACACATCAACACAACACAAGTTACACATCAACACAACACAAGTTACACATCAACACAACACAAGTTACACATCAACACAACACAAGTTACACATCAACACAACACAAGTTACACCTCAACACAACACAAGTTACACCTCAACACAACCCACCCCTCCTATCTGCTGCTGCAACTGCTCCCTCTCGTCCTTCAGTTGATCACAAAGCTTCATCAGGGATTGCGCCTCCTCGACCTCCCCTTCACTCCCCAGCTTCTCGATCTTTTCCAAGAGGTCAGTGATCTTCGTATTCAACATTGAAATCTTCTCGTCCTGCTCTGAACTGTTGCTCGGTGCCGGCTGAAAACATCGATTCCTAATGTTAAATGACTGACTGGTGCACGAAGATCATTGATGTCAGTGAAACGACTCGGAAGATGTATCATCAAATTCATTTGTGGGTTTAACAAAAAAAATTGTTCGATCAACTCGTAGTCAGCATTAGATGCGAATGTTCACAAACCACCTAAACATGCACCATTCAGAGCATAACATCAATTACAACTTGATATGCTGAACTGCTACAGCATCGCTGTGGTTCAGCCCCATACAAAGCAGATCAGGTTTAATTAAGGAACTTAGACGGCTGTCACCAGATTATATGCAGCACACATGACTTTAATTACTGCAGGAAAACAACCACAATCTCAAAATAAAACTCCTCCCGGACTGTAATACATGCCGGAGTGAAAGTACGACATTAGCAATCACCACGAACTTGCTCTGCAATAAATCTTTCACCAACACACCTTTTGGTTCTTTTCTTCAGTGAGCTGCAGCCGCTGGTGGTTCCTCCTGATCCTCCGCTCAACATCCTGCCAGCACTGCTGAAGAAAACGGAGGAAATCTTCTTCGTATCCCATTTTCATGTATCGGCTGCTGTTCTGGTATTTCTGATAAAGGCAAGCGCCAGGTTTAAACTGTGAAGTAACACTTCAAAGGTTTGATATTGAACCAAATATCAAAGATGCAGAATAACTTACATTGAACATAAGCACAGCGCTGTACACTATGTTTGCTTCACTGCATTAGAACTACTCAGGAAACTTGTGAAGTGACACCTTACTTATGCATTATTGTGTTCCAAGGGTTACACTTTGTTATAACTTTCATTCTGTTCTGTAAAAACAGCAAGTTTTGCAACATAAACCACAAGCGACAGTTCAACGACTATAATTTGTCAGTGACACACAATGCAATCACATTCAAAGCCAATAAAAAAGGCAAGATTCCCAAATAATGCAAAAATAAACATTAACTGAGTACGTATGTCCACATAAAAGAGTGAACTCTATAAAGCAACACCACCTTTCGCGTTTGTTCATCGTGAAGCTTGGAGCATGTTCCAAGATCCGATCTTGTGTTTGTGAAAAGTTCAGCTGGACAAAAACCAGCTAGGAAATGTTTGCAGACCTGAAACAAGATACAAGTGGCCAACGTGAAATTCAAAGAGACTTTGCCAAATCTTTGCCAATCAATGCGCCTTAGATTCTACATCATGTGAATGTTGACCATAACAAGCAAGATTCAAAGTACCAATTTGTATAAAATATGGAAGGAAAAACCTCAGTGGCGAACCTAAAGGGGGGCTTGGTGTGGCATGACCCTAGATTTTTGGCTAGCCCACTGCTTGGCTCCCCAGTTTTGTGCTTAATTCATGTTCAAGTTCGTTTGATTGACATATGCAGCAGATAATTTTCAGCCAGTAAAACTTTAAACGATTTGAAGACTTTCTGGTGACGGTTCTGATGATATTCACAAACTAGTGTTGGGTTTGATAGGGTTAATCATAGCAAATTAATTTTCATTTCAATGGAAAATCACCATGCAGGAGAGACATTTAGGATGGCCCCCCTACTTTTTTCCATGCCCCCGCAGTTCCCCCCCAGTTTTTTCATTCTAGAATCACTGCTGAAAAATTTGCTATGGTTTTATTAAAATAAGAACTAGGAAAAAATTTCCAATCATGCACTACAGACATTAATTTGTGACTACATTTTAAATCATGTATTATTTTTCTGTAGCAAACTTTCGACAACAGTGAAGTACGTCTTGTCCAGAAGGATACACTCTGCAAGCAGGCAATGATTTGGATGATAGTGTTTCACACATTGCACAAAACACACCAACACTAGTAGCAATGCGTCAAAGACTCTTCCCAAGCTTGAACCAGAAACTGAAGTATCATGTGTGCTTCAGTCTGACCAGTGGCAGCAAAACGCCCATAAACTCTTGTTATTGACATTTATGTCAAAGTCTCTTGGGCGACGTAGCTGATGTCAGGCATGTATGCTACTCTAATCATGCCCAATATGTGAAACTTATTTTTAGTGTTTTGCAGGTGAAAGGCCAACTGCCTGCAATAAGCTTATATGCAGATAATTCACACCACAAGAATAAGAAAAGCTAATCAACAACCGCTATTTTGAAACATATTTTAGAACCACAGCAGAACTTCACAATATTCTACAGACTGATTAAAAATTTAGTCTAGCATAATGGACTAGAAGTTTAAACCAAACTTAGGGTTTTGTAGGTGAGCAATGCAAACACACTGGAAATTTCTTCACTTCAGTTTTTATTTTACATACAATTGTTATGCTTTGCCATTGGCTTTTTATTTTTACAGTAGGCAGACTCAAACAAACACTGTTTTCAAACTGTACGTAATGATTTAAACCTTTTTACTTCGTTTTTTTGCACTGCCTGCTTATGATTCTGCAGAATGCTTATTCTGCTCATGCAGAATCGCATGAAATCTAGAATGCAAACTTTGAATTGAATATTTTGTTAATAAGAACATTTTGCCAAACTTTGCAATATCTCCATTTAAAGCTCTCTATGAACGTTTATCAATGGAATACATGGAAAATATTTATTGTGGGACTTCAAACTTCATATAAACAAAATTTCCTATTTAAAAATTCAGAAGCTTGAATGACATGATTATTTTACACATATCTGATAAAGTTAGGTTAGAAAAGTCTGTGCGCACCTACGGATTCAAGCAATAACATTCTCACTAGGTAAAAACATATATATGCATGCAAAATAAAAAATTCATTTCATTCATTTTCGAATCACATTTCTTCTTGAAGGATTCATGGTGAGCAGCTGTAGGTTTCAAAACACATGATTTTCAGGAATCTTCTGATAGTTATGAAGGTAACACACCATGTTCAACCATGTCAGGTCATAGATGCAATCACAAATTAATGGTTATCACAAAATGAAACAAAGAAAATAATGAACCATAACATCAAACTTATTAAATAGCATTTTACTTTGCTGTACACTCCCTTGAAAACAAACTCTATATCACCATTTCAGCAATTCTCGCAACAAAGGTATTCATCTCTGGTAACTTCAATTTAACATTTCATTGCTTTTTTTATTTTAAACTGCCCTCAAAATGCTTTGAGCCTGTACATGTTTGACAAATATTTTGATGAGACATGCACATGCAAATATGAAAATATAAACAAAATTTTTCAAGTGTTGTGATGAAAAAAGGTAATAAAAAAACATAATATGAGCACCTCATCATCACTCCAGTGCATGTCATTGACTTTTTCATCAGGGGCAGCGTTGCGGTTCTTCCCCATCAGCTCATCTAACATGGCCGACAAAGCTGTCATTTCGAAGTTTCACTTGACAGTGTTACTTACATTAAACTATAAAAAACACCTGTGATGTAAATTATTTTAAATTAGAACAGAAGCTGACACACTAACAGCTGGAAAAGATCAATGCAACCTTCATAATAGTAATGGCTAAAGCATATCTTGCAAAGTCTAGTCCAGTGGTTCCCAAAGTAGGCAGTACCGCCCCCCTGGGGGCGGTGAAGCGGAAATGGGCGATTGGGGGAGGTGAAGTAGAAATGGGCGGTTGGGGGGCGATAGAAGCGCCAGTTAATAAATACATTTCTGTTGTCTGACTAACTGTGAGTGACCAAATGTCATAAAAAACAGTATGATCAACAAACATGTATGCATGTAATTTGTAAACATGAACTTAGTGTTTTGGAAACAAAACAGAGGTGAAATTCTAGGAGATAAATTGATGAACTGCGGTTTCCATCACTAAAGGTATGCTGTACAGTAAAACTGTTCTCCTCTATAATGAAATGGTCATGATTGGAATTTTCGTCAGCTGTACTTCTTGGCATGGGTAAACTGCTACTTAGCAATGCCCATTTCGTTACAGTGAATCTCACCAGTCAGGTTTGAGAACGCACGCTTGCACTTAGAATCAGCCTGTAACCAAAAGCATGAGTTTTGAATGGAGTGGTTTAATGATCACAAATATAATAATAACATTGTATGAGTTTAAGTCGAAAGTAGAAAGGCAATTTATATTTTTTTACAGAGAGTGTTAGGTGTCAACAAGAATAAGTTACCTAAAGGGAATCGGAAAGTTTCTGGAAAACAGATGTGTGTTTCAGAACGCACTTTAGCTTGAGCTGCGCCAAGGAAATCCAGGGAGAGAGAGATGGTAGAGCCAGTGGACGAATGCAAGTGTCACAGCTAAGTCCAAAAACTTTTAAAATATGCAGATTAAATTCAATCCTGCACTGCTCCGAACTGAAAATTTACTAAAATGTGGCAGAGTATTAATGGATTGATTGATCAAAGGACACCAAAAGGTTTAGAAGTGTTCTGCTAAGTTTAGACAATGTGGTGCACTCGGTTACTGATGAAGAGAGTTGGTACGCCTGTTGCTGCACACAGAAAGTGACTGTCAAAGAGTGTCACAGATAGCTACAGTATCTTGGCTGTCACAGTCCACAGATATCTTCACAAAGTTCAATGAAGTTAATTTGCATTTGCAGGGGAATGGTGTTAACCTTATTAAAGCCAAATCAGCAATCTTCACCTTCTTGTCCAAGTTTAATGCTGTTCAAACGAAATCGAGTCCTTCATGAACTAACAGTTTCCAAATCATTAACTGCAGAGATTCCAACGGCTAACTGAGTTAATTTACTAAATAAAGTTTTATAGTGAAATGCATCTTTGCGCTCATTCTTGTTTTAATCATTTTCAAACATCCCAAATATACAATACGAAAAAATTGTGTTGGCATGGTAGGGGGGGCGATAGAAATTTGTCTAATCTAATGGCTTTTGACAATTTACTATAAACAGATCTGAATGTCAAACCACAACAATTAAAACACTACATTAGGTTCACAGGTTTTGCATGCACCTTTTCTAACGAAATAAGCAAAAAAAGAAAGCACTAAATTTTTATTTCAATGGCATGCTACAACAGACACTTCACCCACACTGTGGCTGATGCACAAGACAACATGTTTAAAAGTTCCAGACTAGAACAACTAAACAAACTTTAATCAGGCTCTACTGGCGCTAAAAACATAAAAACACGTTAAAAACTTGCCAACGTTTCGACAGTTGATACAACTGTCTTCATCAGCGCTAAAAAACGAAATGACATGACATGCGAGCACATATGTTATAGAATGTGTGCGCTCCAGGTGGCGCCGTGCTGATAAGAACTCGGGAGGCAGGGAACGTTGATTAAAAGATAAGACAGTAAAAAAACAACAGAATGATGAACCAAGTGGTTGATAGAACGAAGGAAATTTAGAATATTATAATGTAGATTATTGTAACATAAACCGGTAGATGTCGGGAATCTACCGGTTTATGTTACAATAATCTTTTCCCGACATCTACCGGTTTATGTTACAATAATCTACATTATAATATTCTAAATTTCCTTCATTCTATCAACCACTTGGTTCATCATTCTGTTGTTTTTTTTACTGTCTTATCTTTTAATCAACGTTCCCCACCTCCCGAGTTCTTATCAGCACAGCGCCACCTGGAGCGCACACATTCTATAACATCTGTGCTCGCATGTCATGGCATTTCGTTTTTTAGCCCTGATGAAGACAGTTGTATCAACTGTCGAAACGTTGGCAAGTTTTTGACGTGTTTTTATGTTTTTAGCGCCAGTAGAGCCTGATTAAAGTTTGTTTATCAAAGTCCTGGTGTCTCCAAAGTAGAAAGATGTAGAACAACTAAAGTTGAATAAAATATGTAATTGCTGCTCATTGCACATCATGGTTAATGCACCAGTGACATTGCCAGTTCAGGTACTAAAATCTGGGTTTAATTTTATTTGTCGTAATTCATTCAATCTTTTTCACTTACATATGCATAGTTACTCCTTCAGATGTTGCAAAATTTGAAGAACTTGGGAACTGCTTATCAGATAAAATTTGGAAAAACATGGCTGTTGCATCACCACTTGTAGCAGGATCACAACAAAAATAGTTTTTTTTATATGAAAAAGCTTTTTTGATTGATGGGCTAGTTCTGCAACACTTACAAAGTTCATTTGCTAAAAGGTTAAAAAATAATTTGCTTTGAACTTCATGATGAAGTGATAGAGCCTCAGACATGCCAAACTGACTGGCTTAAGGTTACTGCTCAGGAAAGAGAGGATTACTACCGTGAAAGTAAAAGACTACTTGATCATTTTGCAATTACCCACAGAGGCTACGCACTGTCAAAACTTTAATTGTACAGATGAGAAACATCTGGAAGAAATAGAAAATTTGTATGCAGAGCTGACCAGTTCTCTGCTTGCTACTACTTCCTCTGCATTTAAAACAGCAGGTAAAAAGAATGCTGGTAAATTTAACATTCCTGGCTGGAACTCGGTAGTCAAAGCACAACACCAAATTGCAAAGGCTGCCTTCTGGGTTTGGGTAAACTGCAATAGACACAAGACAGGTGACATACACGAGAACATGGTTAAGACAAACAAAGATTTGAAACATTCATTGTGGCAATGCTGCAAAGATGTTGAAATACACAAGGCCAATGGCTTAGCAGATGCACTGCAGGCTGATAAAACCAATAATACATTTTGGCAGAAAGTCAAGCAACAAAACCAGGTCTCCATCACTGCCAGCATTGGCGGATAGAGTTAATGGTGGTTCAGAGATTGTTAAAAGTGGAAAGATTATTCCAAGGGAATATTAAATTCTGGTAACTCTGCCAATGACTCTGCAGAGTTTATGAACACACAGCATAGACTACAAGGAGAACTATCTGCGTACTGAAACGCCCATGTGTTCTGTTGCATCACTGAAATCACTTCTTCAAAAGCTGCCCTTGAACAAAGTCCAGGGCCCGATTGTATTTCTGGAGAGCACTCGTTGCAGGTGAATCTGTTTTTTCCTTAGTCCACCGTTTAATATGTGCATTGTTGCATTGTTCACAGTTTTGTACCCAATTAAGGCTTACAGACAGTTCACTACTTCCCATATGCAAAAACAAAAATGGGAATATGACTGACACTTCAAATGACAGACCTGTAGCAAACACAGTGTTGTCAAAGCTACTTGAGCACTTCATATTATCTAACATCTCTACTTTTCTTGGAACCACAGACTATCAATTTGGTTTTAAAGTTGGACATAGTACTGATCAATGTACATTTTTGTTGAAGCAAACTGCTTCATACTTTGTAACCCATGATTAATCAGTGCATGCTGTGTTTTCAGATGCCTCAAAAGCATTTGATCAAGTACTACACATAAAATTATTTGAGAAACTAATTCCAAGTGCCAATGTGTTTTGCATGGCCACTGAAACATTGGCACAAGAAACAAACCACACAAATAAAATGGGGCATACATTGTCTGATCCATTTCGTGTTACCAATGGGGTTACACAAGGTGAAGTATTGAGTCCATACTTGTTTGCTGTATATTTAGATGATTTTGTCCACTAAACTAAACATAAAACAGGCTGTTATATTGGTGATGTCTTATTAAATAACATGATGTTTGCTGATGATATGGTGTGTTCTGTCCAAGTGTCTGAGGGTTGCGAAGTATACTTGATGTGAGTCAGGCAAATGGAGAATAGCATGGAATTATTTTCGACTGCAACAAAACTATTTGTATGACGTTTAGGATAAGAGTGCAAGAAGCATTCACCCCATTACTGACACTGGGTGGTCAAAATGTAAAATCTGTTAACCACTACAAATATCTGGGAATTGTACTGGATACTGAGTTGTCAGATGACAAAGACATTCAGAGACAACTGCGATATCAATATCGTACAGCAAACAAGCTGCAGGTCTGTTTCTCACAACGCTCAAATGCAGTTAAAAATGTACTTTTTCATTTCTTTTGTACGCCCATGCATACATCACAATTATGGTGTAATTTCAGAAAAACATGATTGCAGAGATTGCGTGTGGCCTATAATTTTGGATGCAGAGCTCTATACAACCTGCCCTGGAGAGCGTGTGTTAGTAACCACCAGGTTCAATGTAACATTCCCACATTTGAGGTACTAGTAAGAAAAAACATGTACTTGTTTCTCAAAAGATGCAGAAAATCTTAACAATGTATGGTTGCATGCTTTGGTGCTGTCAGATTGTTTATATTTGTCCTTATTCTTTGAACAATACAATCGCATTTTACTTTGTGACTGAGTGCTCAAACATGGCAGTGTTTGTTCATTTGAGGGTGTGTCATGTCACAATGTGTTCGTGCTTTACCTGGCCATGAACAGTTTAGCAATTAGCTTCCTACACTGCAGTAGTGGTGTAATTGATGTTATAGTTAGTGATCAGTAGTGTTAGGAATGTGTCTGTAACCCTGTGATTAAGCCCCAATGCCATTGTAGAACGCTGTGCTTTGCATGTTTTTATCAAGCTGCATTGTGCAGAGCGTGTGTTTGCACTATGGACTATGTGTTACAGACAAAAATACATGATTGTTTGGTGGACTTCTTTAACCCTGTAAGAAGGGAAAAACCACTATAATAGTTTGAAACACTTTTTTGGTGACAACCCACAAACCATTTGCAATACAGAAATAACCAGAAGATTTTTCAATGGACATTTTGATGCACTTTGTTTCAACAAATACATGACACCTATGCATTTCAAAATTGAGAATTCATTGGTTTCAATAAATTTGGAGTAGTTTTTATACAACGCTCAAAAGCTCGCACCCCTGTAAAACTTTTTACATCCCCCTGGTTACGAACCACTGTTTAAAGCCTTTGATTAGCTTTCTAGCATTTCTGGTTCAAAAGTTATGGCCAAAAAAATTGGGTGAAAAAAGCAAGTTTGGGTAAAAGGATTTTTTACCCAAATTTTGTTTTTTGGCTAGAACTTTTGAACCGGAAAGGCTAGAAAGCTAATCAAGGTCTCTGGGACTCATATTATAGCCTAGCTTCCACTAAAAACTAGTCAAAAAATTGGTTCTTTCGGTTAACGCCCAGCGGCCCGATGACCTCGGCCAAAAATGCCTAAACCTACCCCAGACATTATGTCACGCACAAAAAAACAAAATCCAAAACCTTCCAATTAAAAGAAAATTGAAACTAGAAGACTTGCTGCATCTTTTGAGCGTTTGAATAGTTCTCTAGTGCAATTGGCGAACAAGTTATTATGTTGCAAAATGATGGCTTTTAAATGGCTTACACAGGTCCTTAAAGGTAAAAACAACCCGGAGGCGAAGATGTTGACGGTATAATGTGCCCATGTTGGACAAATGTTTGCAACTCCATCACTCACCAGGGGATTGTGCTAGAGAGCTGTTCAAATCCTCATAAGATGTGGTGAGTCTTCTAGATAAGATTTTTGATAAATTAGGAAGTTATTATCTTTTTTGTGACATCACAAATGGGATAGGTTTTACGCAATCTTAGCTCACGTTATCTAACCCTGGGCACCAGCTGCTAGATGGAATTTTTTGACTCAAGTTTTGTCTGGAAACTCTGCTATAATCGTGGTTTTTGAGCCTTTGATTAGCTTTTTAGCGTTTGTTTCAAAAATTTTGGCTTAAAAACAAAATTTGGTGAAGTATCTCTTTACCCAATCTTCTTTTATTTTATCCAAATTTTGCTTTTTTGGCCATAACTTTTGAAAAAATGCTTATTTTGGGGGGAAATTGCTTCTTTTCAATAGCTGAGTAAACAATGAAATAGTTGAGTTCAAATGTTTAAATTTACGTCAGGCATAGATAAACCTGTACATATCTATTTTTCCATAGTTGTATCTAGGGTGTCTGTTTGGCTGTCATAAGTACTCAGCATTTAAACTGACAAAAAATCAAACGCTGCCACTGCAGGTCTCTAATGCAGGTGTTTTGAAACCAACAACCTTTCCCATCTGAAGTTGCATGGCATTACTATAAAAGAGCAATGTCGCTGGGCAGCAAACTTGTCAACTCGAAATAGCGGTTACACAATGGTCTGAAACAATCCACGCTTTTTAACACTTTAACGTCCGCTAGGATTCGAGGATTTTCAGATAAAAAAACGCCTAAACGCACGTGGCTTCACGCGAGAATCTCTCCGGTCCGGTATGCTCTATAGACCCGTCTCAAAAGACGCAGCAAATCTTCTAGTCTGCACTTGAAAAAAAAAATTTTTGCTTGGGGAATGCGGGATTTTTGTGAGTGACGTCATAAGTAGAGGGCTTTTAGGCCACCTTGGCCCACTTTGCCTGGCCCTGGGCGCCAACCTTTAGGTGGTAGTATTTCGCTGAAGTTTTTACTGGAAACTAGGCTACAATTCGAGTCTTTTGATACTTTGGATGACCTGCTGGGGTTTCGAGTTCAAAAGTTGTGATGTAAGTTATTAAAAATATTTGACTAATTAGCTAATTAATTAATTTGTTTATGTAAGATCATAACTTTTGAACCAGAAACGCTAGAAAGTCGATCAAAGGCTCAAAAGACTCGGACGCGAGCGTAGTTTTCAATGAAAACTTCAGCGAAACACTTTGGCCTAGCGGTTGGGCCTTAGACCAGGCAACATGAGCCAAAATGACCCTAAAACTACTTCATTTATGACGTCAGTCACAAAAAATCCGCACCCCGAACTAAAAATATTTTTTTCAAGTGCAATCTACTAGACTGGCTGATCCGTTTGAGCCCTTAAACAGCTCGCTACCGCAATCAGCGGAGGAGCCAGGGCGTTGGTAAGGCAACCGACAACTGCTGTTTTTTAGGCCGAAATCGAAGTACAAATATATTGTAGACCGGCTCTCAAAGTGTTAACACTTATTTGATATTGTGTCGAATGCTTGTGTTTCAGAATCTCCTATCCTGGCAGTGTCAGCCCCAACGCAAGCAAAGCTGTAAGAAGCGTGTACACTGCCAGATACACACGCAGAGCTGTTTCATAATACAGTAGACCAGGCTTTAATAACAAATCTACCTCTGTACCAACCGTTTTTGGATATAATCAATTGATTTAACTGGCACTACAAAAATAGAAGTGAAATAAACAGTAATAGACTGCTTTGTTCAATCACTGTATGCTATGCTTCTCATAAAATGCTCATCAGGCAATTCACTTGCAAAACATGTGCTCTCTATAAAAAACATGCACTCTCTACATGAAAAATGATCTCCGTGTGAAACACGTGCTCTCTGCGTGAAAATCATGCTCTGTATGTGAAACATGCTCTCTACATGAAGGTCGCACTCTCTACATAAAACATGTGCTTATTTCTAGTAACTCAGCAACCAAAAATGAGAAAATGCAATACTGGATTTATAAATCGGCATTTGGGTTTACTAACCAGCAATTTTTCAATGCTTAAATTTTGTACCAACTCAATTTGGATTTGAAATTCATGGATTTATTGAGCAGGGTCCATTGATTTTGCTTTAATGGCAAGAAGACAAAGTCTCAAACCTCAAGATAAAGTCTCATTGGGTTTTGCAGTTTAGGCCTGAATTTTATCTGCTGTTTACACCTATTAGGTTATGGTAGGATTAAGTAAGGTGTAACATAACTTCAGCCTTCAATATCACTCAAAGAAACACAGGTTATTTTCCACTGAAGCTATATTTTTACAATGAATTTCTCATATTGAAAAGGCATGACAGCTAGTTTTAGAAAATTTCATCACATTACCTCAACAAAACACCAGTCGAGTTGACAACATTGAACATGAACAGTTGACAACATTGTTTGCTGCACAAAAAGTCTCGTAAGAATTTTTCATTCAAGTAGGTACTTTCCACGATGGGTGTAAGCAAGGAATCAATCAGCAAAATTTTTATAGGAAATCGATTTCATGTAAAATTACGCATCCTCAGTCCTTATTCAAATAGAATCTGATGATCGATTCCTTGCTTATACCCATCGTGGAAAGTGCATACTTGAATAGAGATATGTGCAAGTTTGAATCATCGCAAAAAGACAAAACAGATGGCAGTCGACTGATTCCTCGAAAGCATACAGAAACACTAGTGCTTTTAAGAATTTTTCATAATTCACTTTTACGTCATGATGTAAAATCATTAAAACAATTGCACACAAGCATTCATCTCCACAGTGATTCTGCAAGTATATTTTTAACAATCTCCATCTTGATAAAGATCGCTCCAGAGATGCACTTGTGCAGGTGATTGTCAGCATCAATTTTATGGGTGTATGTACTAGAGTCTTGCATGGGACAGGTTAACGCCCACCCACAGGTTGCGGGAACCTGCATTTGCGAGGCAGTTGCGGGAACCCGCAGAGTTATGCGTGCCAGTTGACCTTGGTGCAAGGTGGGTGCAGGCTAAGAATCTCTTTGTGCAGGTAATTGAATATTGACTCAATGCATGTGAAAGTGACCTGAGCAAAAAAATTAATGCTACAGAAAGATTGTGGTACAAAGATGTAGAGAAGCTTTGACAACTGCAATGCACAATAGGACAAAAATTGTCACAACCTTCGTGAGGGTCGCACATTGAATGGCTTACTTTCCTCTCAAGAGCAAACCCAAAATTAGTTTTGAGGTACTGAGAGCATTTGAATGCTACCTGCATTGGTAACAACTGCATGGTATACTTTTAATCACTCCCCAACTGTTACGCCATAGGCAAATTGTAGTGCTAATAAAAGAACATAGCTACTTGTAAATCAGTTTAGTACAGGGAAACATGCGAGTAACATCAGAAAACTAGAAATCAGTTTTGCAACAAGGTGTCATTTGACACGTGGAAAATGATCAATGCATAGTGCATGCACATGATTAGCACACACTAAAGACCATTGCATTGAAAATGTTGAATTTGAGATGAGATCATAAAAATAAAGTCAATTGTACATACACAATACTGAAAAGCTTACTGGGCCATATGCGCGCTGTGGGTTTGACATAGCTGGTGTAGAGACATCTCCAGTGGTGGCAACAAAACTGTCATCAGAAAGTCTTCAATAAGGAAGTTTTGCGTTTGTGCAGGGGGGATTGACATTAAATTCATGAAAGCTCTACTGATTTATAGTGTTTCAATTTCAATTTAGGGAGCTTGGTGCCATGTTTGGGGAGGTTAAGCCCACCAAAAGCCTCCCATAGTGATGAGACTAGGTGGTGATACCACATTGTAGTTTCCCAGTCTCAGTCATCTTGCAGAAAATGTTCTGATGGCAACCAGTGCTGCAAATTAATGAGTTTTTAAATGTTGTTTAGTTTCATTGGAAAGTTTTCATTGGAAACTAGGCTTGAGTCCGAGTCTTTTGAGCCTTTGATCGACTTCTTAGCATTTCTGGTTCAAAAGTTATGATCTTACATAAACAAATTATTTAATTAGCTAATTAGTCAAATATTTTTACTAACTTACATCACAACTTTTGAACCCGAAACCCCAGCAGGTCATCCAAAGTATCAAAAGACTCGAATTGTAGCCTAGTTTCCAGTAAAAACTTCAGCGAAATACTACCACCTGACGGTTGTCACCCAGGGCCAGGCAAAGTGGGCCAAGGTGGCCTAAAAGTCCTCCACTTATGACGTCACTCACAAAAAACCCGCATTCCCCAAGCAAAAAATTTTTTTGGAGTGTAGACTAGAAGACTTGCCACGTCTTTTGAGACTTTTACCGGGTCTGTAGAGCATACCGGACCGGAGAAATTCCCGTGCAAAGCCACGTGCGTTTAGGCATTTTTTTTTCAAAAATCCAATAATCTTAGCGGACGCCAAAGAGTTAATGATTTTGCAATTTTTCCATGACTGTTAAATTTTCATCAATTTGCCATGACGTTCCAAGAAAATTTATTTTTTCAGGATTTTCCATGACCATGGGAACCCTGCTTTATTATTGCTTGTTCGTGCAACTTATATATGGGTGTTGTTCTTTGTGCACATTGCATCCGTGGTGAACCATGCATTCAGCGCAACACCAGTGTAGAGGCTGCAACAACATCCCATCCTTTTTTACAACAAACCGCACCGATTGCATGTTCTTTGTGTGAAGGCTACATCCGGCACGGTGTTCACATCCTGGTCACAGCACTATTTTGTTGCGATCGGAAAGCCCGAGCATCAAGTGCGCAGAGCTTCGCACTATGGCAGCAAGCAACAATAGAGATCACACACCACAATCACTCTCCGCATACGCTAGTCATTACGTTCAATCGTTCACATGTTAGTATCGACAAACCTTACACGCCACAATCACTCTGTTATTGCTTGTTCGTGCCACTTATATATGGGTGTTGTTCTTTGTGCACATTGCATCCGTGGTGAACCCTGCTTTCAGCACAGCACTAGCAGATAGGTTGCAACAGTGGGTATTCTGATTACTTTCACAGTAACTTAGAAACTCCAAGGATCCTAACCAAATTTCTAATTGAAAATCTTTGAAATTTAGGCACTTAGTAAAAAAATCGGCAATGAATTACAGCGGTCAAAAAAGTTAAAAAATATTGTTTTTCAGACAGGACTAAGGGTGGTCAGATCTAATTTTTGCAGCACAGCACTAGCAGATAGGTTTCAGCACAGCACTAGCAGATAGGTTGCAACAGTGGGTATTCTGATTACTTTCACAGTAACTTAGAAACTCCAAGGATCCTAACCAAATTTCTAATTGAAAATCTTTGAAATTTAGGCACTTAGTAAAAAAATCGGCAATGAATTACAGCGGTCAAAAAAGTTAAAAAATATGGTTTCTCAGACAGGACTAAGGGTGGTCAGATCTAATTTTTGCAAGTGGCCAAATATATCCTGGAAAAGGACAGACCATGCTCAGCAATGCCACCATGATTAGGAGTGGATAAGCTTGAAGATATCCAATTCTAAATGCAAGTTACTCCTCAACCACACAAACGACAACAGACCCCAAACAAGCAACCTTTTTCAAGACCAATTCTCATCTTTCTCTATACCTGACCCCAAACACCAGCAGTTACTTGGATCCCCCCTGCACCAGGAATTGGCCCCACGACACTTACAATCAAAAAACAAAGTGCTAGACAGCATTACTGAAAATCTTGAGCTAATTGAACCATATCAAACAGTTTCCATCTTTAAAAACTGTCTCTCAATCCCTAAACTCACAAACTTGTTGCACAGTGCCCCATGCTTTAAGTGCATAGAGGAGCTTGAGATGTTTGACACCGCAATAAAAATCAACACGGAAAAATATGCAGTGTGACTTTTGGAAAAGAAAGTTGGTCACAAGCATCTCTGCCAATCTGACACGGAGGCCTTGGCCTCTGTTTTGCCGCAGACCTTTCTCTGCATCTGCCATGTTTCCTTTCATCATCTTTTGCCTGTCAGGGCCTTGTCAACAGGTTACTTCCTTCTCTCCATGACTTTTCCATGAATTTGAATACTCTAATTTCAATGCAGAAAACTTTGTGACAGAAGTCCAAGAAGCCTTAGATAATCTCCCAATCAACCCATATGAAACATTAGACTCAGGCATCTTGATGCTAGAACAATGTCTTAATGAACAGGCTCCTAAAAAAAAGCTGTCCAAAGCCAAACAAAAACTGTCCCATAAACCGTGGATAACTCCATGTCTTCTCAAATCCATTAAAACCAAGAACAGGCTATATAGAGCTCTGGTTTTAGTCAAAAGGCCCATGCAAAGTATAAAAAGTACAGGAATAAAGTTATTCATTTATTGGAAATCAACAAAAAAACTATTATCAGTCACAATTTTTGTCTTGTCGAAATGATTCTGGGAAAATGTGGAAGCTCATTAATTCCTTTATTAGTTCTAAAGAAAAAAGTTCATGCCATCCAGAGAAACTATTTGACCCTATCAAATGAAACTACACAAGCAATCCGGAAGTCATGTCCAATATATTCAACACCTACTTTGTCTTAATTGGACAGCAATTAGCAAGCAAGATTCCTCCCCCAGTTCACCATACATATCCAGTAAAAGTTAATGGCCCTAAAAATTCATTTGTGTTACATGATACTTTTGTTGAGGAGGTGAATATGGTAATGAACAACTTACTAGTATCTAAAAGCAATAAGCAAAATGATATTCCAACTCACATTCTTAAACTGTGTAAGAATTCCTTATCCCCCATCTTGGTGCAGATATTTAAGCTTTGCATAAGGGAAGAAACTTATCCCTAAAGCTTAAAATGCGCTCATTTATAAGGGGGATTCAAAGGATTTATGCACCAATTACAGACTCATCTCCCTCCTCTCACCCATAAATAAAATTTTTGAAAAACTTATCTACAGCCGCTTGTACACCTATCTTGAGCAGAACAGTATGCTATCTAGCCATCAATATGGTTTTCGAATGGGTCTATCGACAACATTGGCAATATGTGATATGCAGGAGAATATCCTAGAGAATTTAGAAAAGGGTTTTATTACTTGTACTATCTTTTGTGATCTGTCTAAAGCATTTGATACTATAGATCATGATGTGCTACTGTGGAAATCGAATAATTTTTTTGGAATAAGAGGTTTACCTCTCAAATTGCTGGCTAGCTACTTGCAAGGACCACAGCAGTACACTGTCATTGATGGCTGTACATCAGCTACTCTGAATATAACCCAAGTGGTCTCTCAGGGCTCATCGCTTGGCCCCTTGTTATTTGCACTTTATATAAATGCTTTACCATCAACAAAACTGATTCCTACACTTTTTGCAGATGACACTGTATTATCCATCTCTGGAAGCAATAGCACAGAACTGCACAGCATAGCTAATACAGAGCTAGAAAAAGTTAATGAATGGCTGCACTTTAACAAGTTGTCCCTCATGATTGTAAGTCGTAAAAATAACCAACTTATTGATTTTAATGTAAAAATCAATGACAAAACCATTACGCGAACAACCTGCGTCAAGTGTCTTGGGGTTTTCATAAATGATAAGGTTACTTGGTCTAACCACATAGCCTACCTTGAAAATATACTTTCTTGCAGTGTTGAACTTTTTTATCGAATATGTCAGTATTTAAGTGACAGAGCATTAAAATCAGTTTACTTCAGTTGTGTTTATAGTCATCCACAATTTCCTATTGGTGCTTGGTGTGGTGCCAGCATAACAACCTTAAACCAATTAAATGTATTACACAACAAGATAATTAGAGCAATGACATAAAGCTCTTTTAGGACAAAGATAACACCACTGCATAAGAAGCTTAACCATCTTAACACTTTGGCGTCTGCTAGGAGTATTGGGTTTTCGAAAAAAAACGCCTAAACGCATGTGGCTTAGCGCGGGAATTTCTCCGGTCCAGTATGCTCTAGACCTGGTAAAAGTCTCAGAAGACACGGCAAGTCTTCTAGTCTGCACTCGAAAAAAATTTTTGCTTGGGGAATGCGGGTTTTTTGTGAGTGACGTCATAAGTGGAGGACTTTTAGGCTACCTGGCCCACTTTGCCAGGCCCTAGGCACCAACCGTTAGATGGTAGTATTTCGCTGAAGTTTTTACTGGAAACTAGGCTACAATCCGAGTCTTTTGATATTTTGGATGACCTGCTGGGGTTTCGGGTTCAAAAGTTGTGATG
>Ga0210059_1003681_pt1 | contig 24634 bp, 13 predicted proteins | sample Ectturendosymbi2_FD_188042 | JGI IMG/M metagenome (GOLD analysis project Ga0210059, IMG submission 188042) | Ecteinascidia turbinata endosymbiont from Florida, USA - Sample 2 (SPAdes) (version 2) | ecosystem: Host-associated > Tunicates > Ascidians > Unclassified | place: Key West, Florida...
GAATTCGCGTATAACGGTATTCGCGTTAAACGGCATACGGCATTCGCCGGTTGCGAATGCCGTATGATGCAGCACTTGCGATAAATTCTACACCGTATCCTTAGCTTATCACAAAAACCAGACGAAGCTGAAAAAATAAAAAAATTGTAAAAAAGAAAAATGTAAGCCGCCCTTGAATGTAAGCCGCAAACATGATGAAAAAAAAAACTTTATAAGCCGCGGCTTACAATCGAGTAAATACGGTACTTGAGTAACCGTGAGTCAAACTTGAGTATGTTAGGCTTGAGTCACGGTTTATTCAAGATTTGATTCAATATTGAATCACTTTGATTGTATATTGAATCATAATTTTTTTAGTGTAACATAGGATTTGCGCACTGCTAAAATCACTCTCAAATTTACTGAAGCAGCGATCAGCGAGTGAACATCTTGTTATGAGGCTAAATTATGAAAAAAGTGAAGTTATCAGATAATGCAATTTTGTGATTATACTGTCGGAGTAAATTAGCTGTGAAGTATCTTCTAATTTTGAAAACATCCTATTAGTTGTCCTCGTGTTTCTTCATTTATTATTTTCTCATTGATGTGCTTAAGAATTCATGTTAATGAAACATGTGCTTCTGAATGCAGGCAAGTTTGTCAGAAGCTTAAAGCTCATGCGCTTAATACCTGGCTGTTTGAGCATCTGTGTGACGACATGGATGCAGTGCACAAATGCCTTCTCTATTACACAGAAGTAAGATGGCTCTCCCGAGGAAAATCATTGAACGAAGTGTTTGAATTACGTGAACCAATGCAAAGGTTTCTATTGGAAAAAAATTCAGATCTTGCTAACAAATTCAGTGACGAAAATGGGTTCTCAAACTTGCCTACTTGTGTGACACCTTCAATCTGCTCAACGAACTAAATTTTTCACTTCAAGGCAAAATGACAATTCTATTCAAGTTGGCAGATAAAGTGGCTGCATTTAACGACAAATTTTAATTGTGGAAGCAGCGCATAAACAAAAGGTATTTGACATGTTTCAAACATTAGCAGAGACTTTGAAAGACAGCGAGCCTGAGCAAGCGTTCTCCGACCTTGTGAGCAGTCACTTGCGTGTACATTTATGAGTTCAAGCACTACTTTCCAAGCGCTAAAGACCCTCCAACTGCAAAGAAATGGATCCGTAATCCATTCATTTCAAACCGGGTGAATCGACCTTACCTGTAAGACAAGAGGACCAACTATTGGGTACATTGAAATGATGGTAGCCTGAAATGTAATTTTCATACAAAGGCTCTACCAATGTTTTGGATGAAGGTCTTGCCAGGATACCCTAACCTTGCCATAACAGCATTACAAACTTTGTTGCCATTTCCAGCATCCTGCTTATGCGAGTATGAATTTTCTGTGATGGCAGCAACAAAGACGAAGCCGCGAAACAGACTGGACGTGAGGGACACATTGCGGGTGTCATTGAGTTCCATAATTCCTAGGTGGGAGCGTCTCGTTGCAACAAAACAAGCTGACGGTTCTCATTGAATCAAAGTTGTAATAACTTATATGAATTGTAATAAATATTCGTTGCTGAACTATTGTGATTTTGTGAAGGCCGGTCCGCGAAAAATTTTCAGTTTTAAACCGGTCCGCAGTGGAAAAAAGGTTGCCGGCCCCTGGGTTAAGATATATTAAGGAGAAACTTGGCGGTTGTAAATATTGAAGCTAATGAAGCGAACATTAAACTTTTACCAATTGAAATCGCATCAGAACAAATTCAGTGTTAAAACCAGCAAGTTTTCCAAAGTAAATCACTTTAGTTTTAAAAAAAATACAGTAGTATTCGCTTGGTAAATGCACGGATAATAAATCCAAATGGGTATTAAATCCAATTTGCTTTGAAATGATATTTTTGCTTTGAAAAATAACCGGTAAAGAAATCCAAATTTCGCTTTATAAACCTTTTTTATTCTGTAATGCAGACATGCGAAGTCTTCAACATTTGGGTTCTGGACATGACCAATCCGTATTCAAAAACTTAGGTATGTTTCATTCTGGGAAGGACAAAATGGAGAATTATATTCAGAGTGATAATTCCAGCCAAATAAACCTTGAGTCATTAGTTTTGCATTGAATAAGTCATTCAGACTGTGCAGTACATTACAGTATTTATTGAGTGAGCCAAATTACTCTGATTTCTTGCTTCTTGGCGAAATTCTTCTCATGTGATTGCTGCCGCCGAGTGGACGTAATCAAAATACTCGTGACGTGTTGCTTATTCCCCAGATCAGTGGTTTTCGACCTGGGTGTCGCAACCGTCACAGGGTCGTTTGCCGTTTTTGTATGAGTCGCGAGAACTTCTGATAAAAATATTCATAAGTACTTCTGTATTTTCTATTTCATATATGGAAACACTTTTGGTAGCCAAAATAATAGGATTACCTTGCAAAAATGATGGCCTCCTTCATTCAAAATTGTTTTAAGTGCGATTATGACCATTACAGTACTGTTGCGTTAGGCAACACACAAATAACTTTGTGACGTAAGAATGTGCTGTGTTTGTAAATTAGATATGTGAAAGCGGTAGCTTACTCCGGAGTTATTCTAGCTTTCAATGAGTTATGCTGTGGATTGATTTGCATATGGCACGGGTCTCTCTCACTAATGCTGCCATGTGCATGAATTTAATAAATGCGGCTTTGCTCAACATAGTGATGTCGCACGTTATTTTTTAGTCATTGTGATTTTCTGTTTTGGAAGCACAACTGCATTTGATATGCGTGACTGGAAATTTTCAGAAGTGGGTCGTTAGATTACATTCGTTTGCAAATGGGCCGCTGCATAAGAAAGTTGAAAACCACTACCCTAGATGAAATGCCATCAGTAGGATGACCTACATACTGCGCTATCTTTGTCGTAGTTTGAGGTAGACTTCTGAGTTCAATGCTTGATCTTGATTTCTCGTTATGCATGTTTTTTTATCTTATTTTATTTTGTATAGATACATGAAATTTAGCTGATTAAAAACAACAAAGTTGGTCAATGTTGCATTAATTTCAGAATACACACATTATTGTTTATTGCGATGGTTATAAAATCCAGAGCTTATTATACAAAGTCACTTAAGACCTGGGTGGACATATTAAGCAAGTTCTTCGGTGTTGGTCTTTTTGCTTTTGGTAACAACATACAAAAGTTGGTAGAACAACCCACAACGTTTGTTTCAGGACCATTTAGTTGAAATAAAAATATATAAATGAGTTATGTACCAATTCTACAAACCGGTAAATCTGCTTGTGTACCTTCGGACAACCGTATGCTGTTCACTCAAAGACAAGCTTGACGTTTTTAGATAAACATTGCTACTTGTGATTCCCTAGTGGGGAATTTCGATGTTGTTTAAAAAACGTAATGATCACTATATATACAGTGTGCTTGATAATATGTAGAAACCTGGTGCAGCATAAATTGATGGTTGGCGAATACAGTAGGGGGAAAAACAATCATCTTTAAGTGATAGTCTGCTTTCATAAGATGATCCTTCCCTCCGGTGATGATAAATTTCTTGTTCAGGGCCGTTTGATGAATTAGACGCAAACAATTGAAATTTCAGTGGCCAATCTGAAAAAAAATTAATAAAGTTAACAGTATTCTACATTTGGTCAAAGCAAATAAGAGACCTTTGCTTCATTTTCGCAAAAGTTTGACACGTTACCATAAATATGTGGGCAAATCCAATTTCTTACAAGAAACACTGCAGTTTTGGAACGGTTGTAAATTTTGATATGAGAACTGGTAAAAAGAAAATAAACATCTTTGCAATAGAAGTACAAACTCAACACAAAAAGATAACACTTCTGTGTTTGCTCGATACACCCCACACACACTTCTAAGTTTTATTTGCGTCTCAAAAGTCTGTTTCAGAAGCAATTTAAAAAGCTGCTAATTTATCAGGGAACCTTACATGTTCAATATCGAGTTGTTTTTGCTTTATGCACCGATTATGTCATCATTAAAAGATTCCTAACATCAATTCGTAAAGCAGCGTTAAAGCATTTTGGTAGTTGCATTGATTGTGTGTGAGCGACTTAGAAAACAATGACGCTCAGTCGGTCCTCGGGGATGACGTAGTACTGCAGCTTCTAGCCTCCGATCTCTGCTTCCTGAAGTGATTCAGCAATCAACCACGTTTTCATTTCATTAACATCCTTCATCACTGATCAATTGCATACTTCAACATGATAGAATACTTTCTCCTTACATTTTTTGCCAATGTTACATTCGGTTCTAGATTTGATTCACAAGCTTGTCAATTCCAGTTACAGCTAGGGCCATTTAAAATATTTTCCAATCGAGTTGAATGGGTTCACTGACCTTGCTCGAGATGAGCTAGGAAACCTTCACAGCAAGTCGAATCAGGGACGTGTCATTTGATGTACTCTCGAATCGAAAAAATTAGACGTAATGAAAAATTTTTAATAATAAACTGAAATTGTAACTCGATGTTATGAGCAGCAGGAGTGGCTTGATTCGACGTACAAATTTTATCAATATAACCTACACAACTCGCCAGCCGATTGAGCCAGAGCGCTCTTCAAAACCTCTGCTGATTCGACAAGTCCTCTAGTTAAGATTGAAAAAAAACATTTTTTTCGTTTTGGGTAAGGGGATTCTTGTGGTTGACGTCATAATGGGGAATTGTTTTCGCGCCTTTGTGGCTGAAGTTACGTGGCGTTGGGCGCCAAACCAATGAGCCGTTTTTTGCTGACGTTTTTTTGGAATCTAGGCTGTCATCCGTGTCTTTAGACACTTGATTGGTTTGATGTCATATCTTGATCAAAAATTATGACTCAAAAACCAAAAATTGGTGCAAATTCTACAACCACAAACCCTGACCCTGGATATATTATATCCATGGTCATAACTCGCTAGCAGATTGAGCTAGAGGGCTGTTCAAACTCTCTAAAGCTGGGAAAAGTTATGTCGTTTGCAAAAAAATTGTTTCAGTTTTGGATGTCGGGTTTTTTGTTTATGTTTGCATGACGGGAATATGTTTATGCATACCCGGTTTACATTCCGATAACGTCATTATCCTCTGCGATCCGACCAAACGATCCGATTTTGTGGCTCAAAGGTTTATTGGATTCTAGGCTATAATACGAGTTATTAGAGCCCTTGATGGACTTTCTGGCGTTTCTGGTTCCAAAATTATAGCAAAACTTCCGGAAATTAATTAGGGAAATTCCCTAAACTATTTAGGAAAATCCTGAAACATTTGGAACCAGAAGCTCTAGAAACTCAATGAAGGGTCTAAAGACTCGAATTATAGTCTAGAATCCAATAGAACTTTAAGCCACGAAATTGTCTTATTGGTCGGCGATGACGTTATCAAAAATCTGCAAAACATACCCCACTCATGACGTCATCGACCAAAAACCTCAAACCCAAAACTAAAAATTGTTTTTATTATTCTGAACTGCAGCACTTTATGAGTCTTTAGAGGACTGGAACAGCTCCCTAGCTCGATCTGCTGCCGAGCTATAGCTGGCCAAAGTAAGCCCAGAGACGACAAACTGCACTTTTCGTGAAACATTTTGATTTTTGTCAAAATTGGGATTTTGAGTCATAAATATAGCTCCAGATGTGGTATAAAATCAATCAAGAGCTCTAAAGACGCTGATCATAACCTAGTTTCCAGAAAAACTTGAGCCAATAAAATGGGTCGTCGGTTTAGCGCCCAGGACCAGCTAAACTGGGCCAAAACGGCGAAAACATGAACGCATTGTGACGTCACCCATAAAAAACCCAAAACCCAACAAGAAAAATTTTTTCTGCAGGCGTTATAAAAAAACGGAAGCAAGAATCCATGAATCAGATTTTAGGTCTTTAATTTGCTTCTTTGTTTGACACTTTCTTTTTACACCACATTTTCTTTGAAGGTTGAAGGTCACTGGGTTCCTTGCACATTGGTTTTGAAAATTGTGAGTTATATACATTGTTTTTTCTGCTTTTTATGCAAATTGAAACGTACATTTTTATAAGATTCAGTGTCTAAATGGGTCAAAATATGCCTGTGAATATTTACCTGTACAGTAAATCCTATTTCACTGAAGAACGACTGCATGAAACAAGCTTCTTCAAATTATCACGTAGGCTATAGTCTGCTTATCCCTAAGGAAGCAACATAAAATAATAGACAATTACAAGTACCAGAGAAACAATTGCGAAAATATAAACTGTCATGGGTCAAATAATCCATTTCGACTTGATGAAAGATCATCAATCAGACTCTAATCGATCCAAGTTAATTTACAGCAACTGTGACTGTGCAGTCAACGTTTAATTTTAGCAAATTCCTGCTCGATTGAAAAAGCGCTAAAAATATATGACGCAAGTCAGTTTGAGTCGAGAGATTAACAAAACCTGCTTGTAGTCAGCAGTTTGTTTCTTGAATTACGATCAAAATTTAAAAATATTTCATTAATAATAATCAAAAGCATACGTGAATCAGATAAAATTTAGTGCAAAATACGCTAGGGTTCCGAAACGCAATATAATCACAATCACAGCTCTTTTTCAAGGAAAAAAAGCAGTGATTGTGTGACTCAAGTTAAAAGCATTGGTTACTCTTCATGACAACAGACACTTTGGCAAACTTCCGGTGATATTGACGAAATCAACATTTCTGCTCTATTTACCGTGATATTAAACTGCAAAAATTTTTCAGGCAATTTAATCTCGCAGCTCTTTCATGACTTCTCATGTGAAAATATGAAGAGACTTTGAAAGATCTATCAACGCAATGTGTGCGCTGTCCTTGCTGCAACACTTCACTTAAAACTCAACTGTCAGTTATGTCATTTCCGTTTTACCGAAATAAATCATAGCGTTTTGTCAATAACAACTTTATTTTTGAAAATGTCTTGGTAGTTTTCATCGTGCAATCAGTATTTATGCAGCTAGATTTCATTGCGATGTAGTATTATCCGGTGGGCCACAGAATACAGCACCTGTTCATAAAATCTATCTTCCAGAAATCATTGAAAAAGAACTTCGGAAAAATGATTTTGTTTGTTAAAACACGATCAAACAAAACAAAGTGTCATTGGGCCACATTTTCACGTGTTGCAAGTGCATCCCAGATCCTCAGAGGCTTTAATACAAATTTAGTGCTTGAATTACCATACAAATTTTTATACACTGAGGAATGTTTTTCAATTCGTTTCTTTGAATCAACGGTGTTTATCCTTGCTGGGTTTGAAAATGCAATTGTGAGTCGAAAACACTATATTATACATTTCTTAAAATATTTCAATGATGTTGCAAAAAAAGCAAAAGGGTTACTGCTTGCTTGTATTTTTAAATTGGCATGATTCTTCTTCCGACATAATCGAAAACAAAGCGATGTGCCTGAACACAGGTTTTTACAAATCAATGCAGCAGCGGCATTTGCTCGTCAACATTTTGTAATAATTTCTTTTCAATCATGAAAAACACACCAATAAAAAACTGGAATATGCATAATCGTCTTTTTCTCCCAAAGCAGTTAACGTGCTGCGTCCTCAAATAAAGTAAAGCAAATGTCGCATTGCTCGTGATGCAACCCCCATCAATGTCCACTAGGCAAATTTGTATTCGCTCTGTTCTTATTCAGATGGTTGACGTAAGAGTGTATTGAAAGTACAGTAATTAAAAATTAAATTCCTGCATTTCCTTTTGGGCATGCACGAAACAGTCACTGCCAATCAGCTCCAAAAAGGAAACCAATAATGTCAAAAAAGTAGAGCAATGCAAAATCATTTTTAAAGTAAAGCATTTCTATTTTCAGTATGTCATCTGGCTATAACAAGAACATTATTACACATAATAGTAATGAAGATTGTGAATGTTTATGTTTACGAAAGAAGATTTGTATATTTTTTTACTTAGGTTGCTCTCTTCTTTCGTAAACATAAACAGGAGTAGGCCTACATCTTGGTCAGAACTTTGATTTAGCAAGATATTCCAGAAAAGCAGAGTTGTCTATCTCATAGATGTGGCACGGAGGTTTGAATTTGGTGCAATCATGCAGGATGTTGTGCACAGTCTGCACCTTGCCACATTCACACAAATCTGAACCTCACAGGCCCGTTAGTTTCATGTTGGCCGCAAATCAGTCCTCAGGCGGTTGAGCTGCACCCAGGCATTTCTGGGAAGGTCACAGCCTGGTGGTTGTGAGCCAAATGTGTGAATGAAGGATTGGAGAGCTGGAGGGATTGGTGTGGTTAGTTCCCCGTCAGTTGACAACAATTCCACAAAGGAGCGAAGATATTTTCTGGAGCGGAGACGTTTAGGAGAAGATTTAAGTACAGAGTTTCGTGTAGGAGATGTTTCGGATTGAGGGTTTTCGTGTACACTTACAAGCATGAAGAACTGCGCCTTGTTTCAGTTGGGGTAATGCCAAATGGAATAGGCAAGAAGGAGGTGGTTGTGTTTCGCAGACAGCCAGTGATAACGCGCATCGACTCTTTTAAAGGCACATCGATGCGCTTTGTGTGAGCGTTGCGGCACCACACTTGGGCACAATACTCTGCCGGGGCAAATGCGAATGCCAAGCAGGAGGTTCTTAGAGCTTTGAAGGAAGCTCCCCAACCGACACTGGCCAGTCGTTTGAGTGCCACTCGCCACGAGACTTTTTTCTTGAGCATGTGTAGGTGTGTCCTGAACGACAGAGAGCGATCGAAGCATATGCCGAGATATGGTGAAAGTGGATCGAATTTCACTGTTACATTGGGTTTTAATTTGATGTTCAGCTGATAGTTGGCTGAGTGGTTCTTCAGGTGGAAAACGGAGCACACAGTTTTCTCAACTGAAAGCCGGAGTCTCCACTTAGTCAGGAAAGTGTTTGCAACAGAGATATTGTGTGATAAAGTAAGTTCCGCTTCCCCCCAAAAGTAAGTTCCACTTCCCCCCCAAAATGTAGGGGCCGCGAGACGGTCAGAGCGACGTCGTCAGGGTACATTCACCGTTTGGCCGATGTTTCCGGAAAATCAGATGTGTAGATATTGTACAAACAAGGGACGAGAACAGATCCTTGTGCGACTCCGCTTTTGGTTCTGAAGAGGCGACTTGCGTATCTATCTCTGGTGAATAGAACAAAGGATCTCGAGCACAGCAGTTCCATGATGAAGTTAACGATGGGTTGGCATGCTAATACTTTTAAGAAATTCAGTTGCAGACCGAGATGGCATACAGTATCGTAAGCTGCCGTAAGGTCAAGAAAGAGAGCTCTGCAGACATTTTTGTCCTCGAACGCTTGTTCGATGTTCTGCGTAAGACAAGCAACTTGGTCCTCAGTTGAGCACCCGCTGTGAAGCCCCTCCTGCTCCCGAGGTAGGAATTTTTCAACTATAAGGTTGATTCGGTTTAGGATCAAATGTTCTGTAAGTTTGAATGTGGTGCAGAGAAGGGAGATGGGGCGATAGCTGTTCGGAGAAGTATCTAGTTTCCCTGGTTTTAGTAGGGCTATAACAGATGCTCTGCGCCACATCTGTGGAATACGATTGTTGTGGAAACGAGTGTTGATTAACAGTGTTATCCAGCTTGCAATATATTACCAAGGTTGAACAAGAATTCATTATGAATGCGGTCTGGGCCAGGGGATTTTTCAAGTTTAAGCTGATTTCGACCAAAATTCATCTTTTCAATAGTTAACTGTTTGTACAGATCAGGGTTATCGATGTTGCACAATAGTAGTGCATGCTTTACTCACGGTGTGCTTCCTTACCAGCATGGAGCAAGAGAGGTTCCTCAAAGCCAATTTATTTTTTATGGGATTTTTTACATTAGATTTTTGTATCTTCTCTCTGGAAATTACCGCCGGGTCATTTCCACCCGATCAGATGTGGAGCACTAAGTTAAAGTGCAAAGTAACTTTATTAGTGCACAAAGAACGGAATAAGAGTTACATTTCCAGTGTTGCTTTTGTAATCAACTTTAATTCTAAAAAGGTTTTGCTTTTTGTATTTTAATTAAGGGTAATATTAACCCTGGGTTACGATTCTTGAGACAAAAATGCAGGTTCAGCGTTCCAGGGTTCTAAAGTTCCATCTAGGTATGGTGGGGCTTCTGGTGAAAGAAATCAGTGGCATTGCACCAATCAATGAAGGGCGGTGCTGAGAGTGAGGAAACTGTTCGAGGACTTCTCGTTAGGATATGGTTCCTCGTGCGTGTGTTGAGAAAGTTACATCTGGGTTTGTTCCGGAGTTACATCTTGCCGATTGGAATGAGGCCGGTTGCTTCGGATCGTAAAGTTTATTAAGGTTATTGGTGCAGGACTAGTCAGGCAAAAGGTTGCCGTTTTGATTGGAGTTTGGGTAACCCCTATTTTCATGCCCACAGTTGAAATCCCCGGAGATAATGCACTGATCAGAGACACTAGGCAGCAGAGATATATTAAGAATGGCAGGTAGAGGGTGATAAACGTTTGAGATGCGGATTCCACTAATAATGATAGTTATCCATCTCGGCCGGGTCGTGCCAAGACCTTAAAAATTGGAACTGACTGTTGCCGGGAAATTCTCCAATGCGGATGCAATCTTCGTCTGAGTCCGGTCGTGTTGCCTACTGCCTTCCCATCGCAATAACCTCGTCGAAGACCAAGTGTGTGCGGTTGAGAAATGGGCGATCTTTTCAACACCCTAAACAAATCTCTGCCTGGGCGATCGTCGATGCCACTGGAAGGACATTTTCTTGTGTTGTGCAGTTACATTGTCTGTACTCGCAATTGCGTTGTATAAGAACTTTCCGCAAAATGTTCTCGTGTCTTCGTCGTTCTGATCGCCGCGAAAGCGACGGCATGGGCCATGTATGTATCCATTGGATAGACTCACCTGCGTCAGAATAACCAACAAGCCAGAACGAAATGGAGGATCGTGCAAAGGTGGTGATACCGTGATGTTCCCTTGGGATGTGACCAACCAGGGTGAACCCGTATAACTTGAGTTGGTCAGTCATAGTCTGGCGAGTCTCGTGAATTAGTACAACAGTGACTTTCATTTCGCGAGTCATTTTATGAATCAACTCTCGCTTTGCATCTGTCCATCCTTTAACATTTATTTGTAGAATGACCAACGGTTCATCGCCAGAAGCATGTGCGTCTCGTCCTGACAAGGACGGACTGTGATTCTGGGTACAGCTTGCCGTAGATGAATCACTCGAGGTAGGAATCCCTGTTGTTTGACCATGGGTATCCATGTTGCTACTGATTTCGCTAGCTTGGATGAGGTACCCAGGCGCACGACGTGGACGTACCAGTAGCGGATTAGGGTGTTTTAATCATCACAAAAGTATGCAGATTTGAAGCATGTAACGCAGTGGCGTATCTATGTAAAATGGCGCCCATGGCCAATTTTAGGTGTGCGCCCTTTTCAATAATTTCAATATTAAATATAGGCACAGTTTTTACGAAAGACAAACCATGAAGAAAACAAATGTTTCAAAATAGATAATGTGTATTTTCCCTGAAAACGTTTTAGAAAATACAAGCATAAATGATCCATAAGGGCAAGAACATACTTCTATACTGATTTACTCTCATTGCACAATAAAGAATATCAAGACATTTAAATAATAATGTTATCATAATTTATACAAAGCATTGGCTGAACATATTGTCACTCTTACAAAAAATATCACGCAACATATTGCAACTGCAAACGAAAATTTGTTTCAAAATTAATCACATTTGTTGGATGGTAGGCTTACAATAAAATACATGTGCAAGAGCAAAACGACGTATAAACGTGCTACAGCTCAACCACTGGACAGAAAAAGCTAGCTCTGCACAAGATTAACAAAGCTCTTTATTTCGTGAGTTAATATTTTTTGCTCAACTGGTACGGTAACAACATTAACTGCTGATTTTTTGAGGACTAACTATAATGTTTTTTCCTTAGTCTCTGGGCTGGGGCGTTGTGTTCAGCTTATTTATCCGACACTAGTGGCCATCGAAGAAGTTTCGTAAAGTCGGAGTAAAGTAGGCCGCAGAAGTTATAAAGCAATTTGTAAATCTGCGGGAGCTTAACAGTAGTTATGTGCGTAACATGGACTTAACTCATTTCAACCGGATTCTGACTAATATCCTCTTGCCTGAAACTCAGTAGCACGGAGTGACTGAACCTTTCTTATAGCGGGAGAAAGACGAGGTCTTTTTGATGTGGCAAGCGGGCGTTCTTGTTCTATTACAATGTTTGACCGTTGTGTTGTGTCACAATAACGCAGTTTTGTCATATTGCTTGGTGCTACTGGCGCAACACGCCCGACTTAATGCATTAGAATAAGGGCGATGTGTTGATGCAGCCTGGCAGTTAATGATTGTATGCGGCACAAAGTGGAGGTTGAAGAAACTGTAAGTCACAAATTTTAATTGTTGCCATGCAATTTTGCGCCCCCCGTCAAATTGGTGCCCATGGCACGTGCCATGCCTGCCACACCCTTGATACGCCACTGATGTAACGTGTCGCATATAAAAAAGTATGATATACTTGGTTCTCAACGAAACATTTTCAGTGATTTGCTTTTCAGATCTAGAAAAATGTGAATATACTTTGACAGTTTTCTATTGCTCAAATCAAATCTGTTTGGTTATTGCAACAAAGTTAATAGTTTTTTTGCAAATGAAGTTATGCAGTTTACGTAAAACATGACAGATTAAACATCCTAACACCGAACAAAATTTTGCTTATACAATTCGATTTGTGAACTGAAGTTTTTCAATCTCATTGCAGAATGTCTAATTGTTTTCCTATGATTCATGCAGCCAACGAGTAAAAGAGTGCAGTTTCGATGGCTTGGTTTTGTTGTTGACCTTCATATGTGACGTATTTATATATTTATGAGTTTGGTTCAGCTCCAAGGCACAACTTTTATGGATGCAATAAGGTTTTGTTGAATAACATTGAGAAATAATTGTTTTAGAAAATTATTTTTGTGGAAATTTTTTGAAAAATCACATTTCAATTTTTATATCAAACAGGCTCTTCAGACACAGCCAGGCGAAAATGTCTTTTATGTACATTGAACAAAACATCCTCACATTACTTTTTGAGTCTTTCAGTGGGTTCTATTTTTGATCTCTTTTAATTTGAATGATTAACTTCAGGGGTCGTTGCAAGTCAAGAATATTTTGAATTTGAAATTAATAAAATATGAGTGTGTGCAATTTGAAAATTTTTTTGTCGGCATAGTTATGCTGATAAACGTGTGGAAAGTGGTGTATCGTCAGCAAATCAAATAGAAACAAGATTTATGGTGACGTTTTCTTCATTTTTGCAGATTATATCATTGAAATTTTGTAAAGCCTTCACTATTTTCACACAAATGAATAACTGAAACATAATCACACGTTTCTGGGTATTTAGAAAAATCTACTAATTCTTAGAACACAGTTGCAAAAGTAAAATAATCAGAAACTAACTTTAAAAAAAGCAGTTTAGACATTTTGTACGCATCTGGAAGCAGGAACATAGTTGTGTTCTTGATGTTTGGTTGCCCTTTGGCAAAGTTGGTAACACCCAATAAATTATAATGCATAAAATAAACCAACCTGGAAGAAATAATTACATCCATCTCTCAGTCAAATAGTATACTAATTTTTTTATCAACCAACGGTATAATTTACAGTAATACGAACTTACACCGGTTGATTATGTGGTTAGTCAATACAGCCCATGTTCTTGAGTTTTCACTGTAGTGGTGAAAGTAGACCCTGGTTCTGTCCGATGAATTACTGAAAAAAGAATGTTATTAGTGCATCTTTACCTCAACATTTAGAATTTTCAATACGGTAACAGAGCCTAAAAACATTTTATTATTCTTATTTCCACTAAAGGTTTTAAATATTGTGTTTGTCAACAGGCACCACTTGCATTGCGCTGATAAGCAAGGATTTTGCAATTTAGCGGATTTCTGAAGGCAAATGGCAAGAGGTTATCTTAAACTCCTCCGATTTGAGGTTCTTTTTCTTTTAGTATTTCACATACAATTTCCCTTGCACCTGCTGTGTAACCGAGTAGATGCAATTCGAATTTGCCACTTGAAATAATATTGTTCAATTTATTTGTGCAGTAATTATACGGTTTTTTTTATCAAAAATGAGCATATGGGCCTTAATATGCATTAATAACATGAGTCAGGTTCATCACAATCGTTTTGTAATCCCTTTGAAGTGTCACGATGAGTCTGCAGTGCTCATCCCAGAGTGTTTTGTGCGAGGGACCGGCGCAGCTGCTTTCGCAGTGGATGCTGCACAGATGGTAAGTCAATGGCTGCAACCCACGAGAACCTCTTCCTTGCACACGTCTAGTATGAGCTTGAACAGGGCACAGAAACAGTTTTTAAAGTCTTCCATATGATCCGACAAGCATCAAACCCATTCAGCTTCCAATAGCACGTGCTTATACCGCTGTACGAATTAGAAGGTTACTTGAAATCGTTGTGGCATATCGCCAATTTGAATTTCTCGTACTTCTATAAGCCTAAAAATATTTCAAACGAGTTCGCAAAATTCAGGGAAGTCGATAGTTATTTCCGTTGTTTACTTACACAGCACAAAATCGTTGTATTGCAGGCCATCGTTCAATTTGAAAACTACATTTCTTCACCAAAATCCAAATATCTGGCTGGATTTATTTTCAGCTCGACCTTCTGAGGAGCTTCAACTGGGCCGGATATTATGTTTTAGCAATAACACCACAACATTCACTTATAGGGTAACAATTTGCAGTACTTTCGAAAACAGGTTCAAAATTCGCAGATGTAAGTGTAGTCATGCTAGTCGTTTCAAAAACAAGCGTTTTCAACATTATAGGATTCAATTCAATCAAGCTCAATACGTTAGATAATGAAATACGCAAGGGGTCACGGTCTGCACAGAAAACGAGCCTGTTCCATTGTGTAGCGCAGTGTTTCTCAACCCCGAGGCTCTGCAGTCCGCAAGCACTAGGGGCAAACAAGTTTGCCGTGATACCCTCACACAACAATAACTCTATCAACTTCATACCATCGACGTTTATTCTCGTACAGCGATTAAAATGCACCTAACCAGCGTGAAAAAGTGAAAAATTTGCTGTTCCACATGGCATTTATACATTTGAGGTAGTGTGGTCAGCAACCTCTACGCTTGAAGTTGTTATCTAAACTGCAGTTTGTTTTGTTTTTGTCGTCTTAGTTTATAATTGCTAAACGAAAGCAGGCGTTTGTGTATAACGACAACTACTTGAAACTTGGATTTACTTCAGTCTTGGTAAACGCCGAAATCCGGCCACAGTTCGTGTTATGCGTAGAAGTCCTTGCTCACGGATCTCTCAAAGAAGCTTGACTATCGAGTAAAAATACGTAAAATACCATGACGAAATTCTTCAGCTTTATAAAGAGAAAAAACACCAGGTAACGCGAAACCGTACTTATCGTCTATCTGCTTCAGGAGTAAAAACTTACTCCCACAGAAAAGCAGTGCATGCTTCTTTTTCTGTTGCTTGGAAAAATGCAAGAGCAAAAGCGCCTTATACAGCAGAAAAAAGCTCGGTCAAACCAGCAGCAATGAAAATAGCCAGGATAATGTGCAGTGATGCCGCAGCTCAGGGGTGTGCAATGGAGCAGCACTGCCGGGCCAAATGCACGTAACCAGATTGGTCCACGGACCACAGCTGTATGTATCAAGCTCTGCGGGTTAGAAAAATCGCCGGCCGCCCACTGAAGATTGGCAATACCCTTAACCTGCGTTCTCTATGTTTGTTTCATTAACTCGCCATTATTCCGCGAGGTGTGGACAGAACAGCGGTTCAGGTGTCGACAGAATTGCGGTTGGGCGCTGAGTTTGAAGAGTTCTTTCGCTATTTCGTCAGCTAAGACTGGTTGGATTTGCCTTACGTAACCATACACCAGTGCATCCTTGCAGAGGACCACAATCTGCAAACCCGATAACACGCCCGATACTTCCTCCAGGTCAGTGGGCTGACATTAAGATTTACAGCCGTAACGCTTGTGGAGCAATGGGGTCTGGATAAAGGGAATACCAGGTGTGGGTGAACTGGTGTGGTCATAAGGGTAAGGAAACAGTATACCATTTTTCTCTTAATAAAATTTAGGTTTGACGGGCCACTCTCAACGGCCACAAAATGTAAGTTCCGGGGCCACTATTGGCCCGCGGGCTACGGGTTACACACACCTGCCGTAGCTGATAAGTTAGCTATGGTTTTTCTTTAAACGACACCATCAATTGGCGTATCCAAGGACTTTCAGTCGATATTCTGAAACAAATTATTGCTGCTGCGAAGCAACGTGGAAATCTTATTTCAGAGGTGGGCGAGACTTCAGATTTTGGAAACTATGCACAGTTACATGGTATTCGTGCGATACCGTGCGACCGAGGACTACGTGGAACAATCTCTCTTGTGCTGTCCACTTGCCAAACGTATTACAAGAAAAGAAATGTTTAAGAAAGTAGAATCCTTCACTGAGTAACATCAACTTTTGCGAACTCACTGCATGTCTGTTTGTGCCGATGGTGCTTATTCGGCCATGATAAGAATACAAAAAACTTCATGAATTTATGAAAAACGAAAACAAAAATATTGAGGTGGTTATTGTCTTCCCCGTCGAGAAAAAAACAGACAGCAAAGAAATTTAAGAAGATCTGACAGTTTTTAAATAGATTTAATTTGCTGTTAATCACATCAAAAGCCGTCCTTTACGCATTCTTTATGTGTGGCAAGATGTGGGGAGAACACAGTGGACATTTGTTTCATTTTTAAACATCCGTTGGCTCATGAGGAAAGATGCTGGAAAGAGTGGCCTACGCAATGGCACCGGTGCGTTAATTAAAAGAACAGAATCATAACTTTGCTGAGCGATTCATCGACAGCAAGTTGATTGCCAAATTTTCTTAGGTGATTTTTTATATGTTTGAATCAGCTAAACAGCTTCAAGCACCTAAAAGGTAAAATGCTTTTATATGTGTCCAAGAAATCGTCATTCAAAAGAAAGATACACTTGTGGATCCATCGAAATGAAAATGGAAGAATATCTGCGTTTTTAGCATCAAACGCATTTGCAGAAGAGGTAGAAATTGATTTGCTTTGCATTTGTCAAATTTTCTTGAGCGACTTCCTACATCTCTCCGAGATGGATAGATATATCCCTTCTCACTATCGCATCAAAACATTTAACTGGGTGCTAAACCCTTTTGAGGTGCCAGAGTTGCAGGTCCATTGTGAAGTAGATTGCATTGCTGAACAGCTGATTGAGCTGCAAAGTGGACAGCTGTAGAATCTGACTCAATTTTGAGTGGATGTCCAGACAACGGAACCAAATCTGTCTGATCTGTGTAGGCAGGCAATAAAAAGCTATTTTTTTCCAACTACATACCGTTGTGAAACAGTTTTTCAAAGATATGACTATTTTTAAAACCAGGCACCGATACCAACTTCAATCTGAAGACGACATCAGGTGTGCGTTGAAGACCACAGGCCCTTATTTCGACAAACTTGTGAAACAAACTAAGAGACAAGATTCTCATTGAAATTTGTGAATGTGGGGGATGAACCGAATTTGCTAAAACTAGTGTTTGTATCATTCTCGTAGTCTTAGTCTATCTTGAGTCCGCGAAGGTTAATGCCGATCCGAAAAAAGTCCGTGTCTTAAAAAGGTTGAGAAACACAGGTGTAGCGTCTTGCTTATCATTTATCATACGTTAAATAGATGAGAATTAAAAAAAACATAACGAGAAAGGAAAACTCGAATCGAAAACATACAATTTGTAGAGATCGAAATGTCCAGGTTCTCCTCGTTCTTCCACATTTTTCATAGGAGGAAACTCAGTCGAAGTGTTCTGATATCGATAACCAAAATTGCTTCTCGGATTGTAAAAAATCCACACACGCTGCAAGCCTTTAACAAAGAAAAATGAGTTGTTTTTGGTTCAGGTTCGGCTTTATTTGATTTTCGCATTGTACTTCCTGTGGAGAGTAATTTTGGAGTAAATGTTGTACTGGTGGCCAGGCAATGGTAACGCACGTGAATCTTTTCTGTGCCCTCACCGAGTAATGCCCCGAGCACGAGGCTGAATTTACTCAGCCATGAATCGAACCTTTCTCACTAACCATAGTCGTCTGCCCTCAACTCCCTGCACCATTTAGCCTGTATACTCGCATATCCTTTTAAATTTAGATTATTCCTATGTAGAATCAGTGTGTGGCTTTACGTGATATAGAGGTAAACGTTACTCACCTGACTGTTCGTAACTGCTTTTCATAGCACTGACAAGCCTCCTTTTAATTTCATCATTTGATATCTTTGTCAGAAGACCTCCCATCAAAATGCATTTTTTCGATGCTGCTTCAGCATACGAAATGTCGTCAGACAAAGTATACAGGTAGTCTTGGTGAGAAACGAAATCAGCATCTGGAAAACAACAATTATAAACAACAAGAGATGTCACGGGCTCACATTTTTATTACCCGGACTGATCCATACCAATCACAAAAAACCTGCAACCCAACCCGTGCCTGTAACTCCTCCTCAATTCTGGCCCGTACCTGGCACCAGTGATGTAGTCGAGACCGCAACCTCTAAGACCGAGACCTGGCTCAAATTTCGAGACGAGACCGAGACCAAGACTTTGTCATAGAAGCCGAGACCGAGACCTGGAAGTTCGAGGCCGAGGCTCGAGACCTCACATTTCTCTGATGATAATTAAAGCTAACTCCTTGAATAATGCTGCAACAAAATATCTGGCACATTGCTAAATATCAAGATAATAAAATCATCCAAAATTTGTGCAAACGCCCAAATACTGCAAACGTTAATTTTCACTTTCTTCTTAGGAATTTACCACCTCAAACCTGTGGCCTTATTTACAAATTCCATGAAGAAATGCATGGACATTGAAAATGTTGCCAGCGTTTAGAGGGTCTATGCATATTTCACTCGAAAAATGTCGGTGAACCAATTGAATATTCGAGGTGTTTGCCGTTGCCATGCTTCAATAAATTTGTTTTGACTCAGAAAAATTTTAATTGTTTTGTTCGTTACAAAACAACACCAATCCTTCTGTGTAAGGACAGGAGGTGATGCCCTGATGAAGCTCCCATGTTCTGGTCTGCTACCTAGTATTGAAGTAGGCCTATGTCATTTGAGAAAGTGGAGAAGAGGCGAATCATTACTCTTTGTTTTGAAACAAGCACAGTCGATGTAGGTGAGTGTATACAGCCCCAGCAGCACTGGTCAAAACAGCACAGTAAAGTGATAACTCCACAGGAAAGGTTGGTTTCCATCATTCAATTTTTGCCAAGGTGTTTCGTCGTTCATATCATTTGCCCATGAAGTAACAAACTTTTAAAGTTTTTTCTATCTACTACTTACCTGTTTCACTACATTCTTTATATTTTAACACTGGGCATCTGCACTGACACTCAAATTTCTTCGCCAGATATTTCGTGTATTTTAGCTAACAAAGCTCTGCCATTTTTTTAACGTTACCTACACCTTTCCAAATTACTTTTATCTTCACACGACAAGTAATTGATTAATAATTCTCCAAAGATGTAGAATTAGGAGGTGATGAATTTAGAGATTTAAAAAAACGAAAGCACTACTTTGAATTTCATAAAGCAAATTTGTAACTAGTTTTTCATCCATCCAAACTTTCTCACTCTGTCCAAAACAAGTTTTAAAAATGTTGCTCGTGATTCTGCTGTTGACGCAAAGAAAAAATAATTAGGCCTATAGGTTTACACTTTGAACCAGCGAGGTAATATCCCACCGCATGCTTTACTGCATTGGCGTAGCGATGTTAATGTCGTCCGGGGCCGACCATAAAAATGTTTCCTCTTTCCACTCCTCACATTTGCTTACAACAATATAAAATGAGAGAAAATTATGCATCATGCTTATTATAACAATAAGGAATAATAAAGCATCTTGAACATCACAATCAAATACTCACAAACTGAAAGGGGTCTTGTTTTTAATTGTCGATTATGGATCTTGCTTTCTCTTCTTGTTAGCCACCCTTCTCATCATTACTTTTCCTATTTTTCTGCCTTCATTACATAATCACGTATGTATGGCTAAATAAATAGCATAGCTGGCACATGCCAAGCTGTGGTTCAGCGGGAAAGTTTTATTTTTTGTCATTACTTGTGAATCAACTGGCACCGTGGATTCGATGTGTTTTCCATGGCAACAACAAAGTGCTCAGAGCTAATGAAGCCATGAAGCAAACTTGGGTTTGCTTTTTTGTCTTACTTAGAGTAAGGTGCTTGTAGTTTGTCAGTTTTTTTACAACTGCGGCAGATCTTTCGCAGGTAACCATTGCTTTCGTATTGAAGATTTTTCTTTCTCTGATAAAAAGAAAGTATTAGATGTTTTCCACAGGCATTATTGGGATGCAGCATGCTGCAACAGAATGAGCGAAGTTCGGGATTACCGGTGTAGTTGACTAGCAGTGAAATGGTGTAGCGCCTTCCCGCTGATTTTATGGCTCTTATATGTAAATTCCTAGATTTGCTATTTTTTATTGTCAAGTTTTTATATTTTAAAGTTTTTCATAATTTCGATATTTTTATGTTAAACTGATATTCACAACTGTTCCAAATTTACGTTTTTGCTGACACACTTAGAGTTTTCGTAACACCGCATTTCGGTTAGAAAAGCGCAGAAAGGCCGTAAAGCCTATAGCAGTACGTCAAAGTAACTGATCAGCCATGACGCATTATTTGCTCTCTGTATAAAACTCTTATGAGCAAAACGTTTCCTCAAGAGAGTTCCGAGGCATTTTTGAACTTAAAAAAGTCTGCATTACGCAGAACAAGAAAAACTTCACCATCGTGTTTTAACCGAGTGCATTGAAAAAAAAAGACATGGTTTTATTTGGCTTCTCAAGAAAGAAACTTTTGGCACTCTCCCACCTCTTTTGAATAAGCCTATGGGTTTCATAACAAAGCTCTTGGAAAAACAGTTCAAAGATAGTCATTAGCAAAGTACTCCCAACCTCTCGTTGCAGAGATTACGCGCTACGGTTTCATTGGTACATGCACAGTTTTTATTGAATTCAGTACACATTTTCAACGGGGTAGAGGGAAAATTGTTTTCTCCAACTCGCAAACAACATAACAACAAAGAAAGCTTAGCCGCTGACCTCTTTGAACGCCTACATTTTGAACAATCATTTTTTAAAACCGTTTTTAAGGAACTCCTTCTTGCAAAACTTCATAAAAAATAGCCTATGCAATGTCTCGAGACGAAGAGCTTGAGACCGAGACCGAGATCCTTCGAGATCGAGACCGAGACGAGACCTGAGACCTTCAGGACCGAGACCGAGACTCAAAAAACGGGTCTCGAGACACGTCTCGAAAACGAGACCAAGTCTCGAGACTTCATCACTGCCTGGCACATACAATGGCATTGTTTTTCCTCACAAAAGGCAAGATAAACAATGCTGGCGTTATTTTGCCTTCCATGCACACAAGGTAGTGGATCATTTACAAAGTCTGGATGAAGACATGTAGCACGACAAATATCTTTTCCAACAACACTTGCTACAAATTTTTGCCACAGTAAAATACGATAGAAAAAAAAGTTGTCGTTCCAATTTAATATAATTTCCCACGAACACGTGATGCTAAAAATGTACGATATTGAATTTTCTTATTTTCACAACTGTTGAAACCTAAATTTCGATCCCGCTGGAGGTTGTTATCAAAATAGCATAATCTTGTTCTGAGAGTGATGGCGGCTGAAAGTACGCGTAGGCTAGCATCAAATAATCTGTTTGTTAACCTCGTGGTGTCATTACTCACCACAAAATATCGGTTTTCGCGAATTCCTCTACGTCATTTTATATCCGCAACCAAGATCCGCTACTTACGGAATACGGATATACGTCTTTTACAGCACACCGTTTTATAGGCTCTTCGTCAACCTAATGCCAATGATGAATTATACACTACAGTACTATGAATGCGAACTAGTTGACATTGTACTCACAGTGATTCATTTTTATAGAACCTATAGCTTCCTAAAAACGCATGACCTGTATTGCATTGTATTCAGCTTTAGCCGCCAGTATGAAACATTTGAAATACACAGGAACATCAACAAAAAAATAAACGTGTGGCTGGGACACCGAAAAACCCGAAGGTTGCCTGTCTTTCACACACCACAAATGAACACTACCACACTGCACCACCACATATCGTTCAGTCCATAGCACAACCACATAAAACAGCATTATGCGTTGCTCGCTCACTAAGCTCCGAATAACTTCTGAGGCGCAACATAAATTCCACCAGAAGCCGATGCTAACGACAACTTACGTCACAGAAAAAATTTCTTCAACATCCACGTAAGTGCTTCAAAAATGTCAGCGGACTGTAGCGGTACCCACGAAAAAACAAACGTGCTTGGGCGGTTAACTGGCCCAATGGCGTACGCAGAAAAGTTTCATGGGGGAGGGTCAATCAGTGGCATGTGGTGGTCATTTGTATTTGCTGTGCACTGTTTGTGACGTCATAATTTGACGTCATATTCATGTTTCCAAACCAACCTTTTCGCGAAATTTGCTGACACAATATGCATATTCTTTTGCACGCACTCCCTTTAATTTATGCGTCATAACTGCACTGAATATAAACTATCAGCGCTCCAGGTTACGCTATCGGAGGAAATTAACTCAACGCTACGACACAGCAGTTCAGGATTGCGAAAATATCAGGCTGCGCGTTAAAACAGGGAGTAAGACACACTCATCACTGCGTAAGAGCAATTTACAACTGCAAAATCAAGCTGCGCTGATATCTTGTTGAAAACGAGCAGTCGAGCATAGAAAGTGTGCGATTGTCTGGCGCACACCCCGGTTTGCAAGATCGAATCTTGCTAAACTACACAAAAATTGAGAATGCACTTAAAGTACGCAAGAAAACTTTCCAATTTTTTGTTATGTATAGAAGTCCAGCAGATTTTTAGTGTTCCTTTTTCCTTGCTGAGGTGTTATCAAATGCCTGAATGCTTCTATGTTAACAACTGCTGTTTTTGAGCTCGTGCAACAGTTTTATCATGCTATTGAAACTGGAAATGTCGTCAATGCGATCAGCACTAACGCTGCTCAGCCATAGCAGATAAAATGAAGACAATTGTTTCGGATAAAGTTAACTATCGCGGAACACTATCATAAACATGCGTAGTGGATGAAAGGTCTGCAAAAAGTGGTGAGGTGGTTTCTGGATGCAGACGATAACCCGGATTCCCACCAAAACCTAATTATTACTTTTTGGCCCATTTACAATGTTCTTTGAAATTTGCATGCAAATTCATTCCGTGGTATTTGCATTAAGTCGAGAATTTAATAAGTAAAATGTATGCGAAAACAATCCATCTTCTTTGCGTACCTAATAAAGTTTTTGTAAAATGTCAAGCCCAAGGATTTTCTTTCAACTACAACAGCCCTCCTTGTATACGCCCTTGCGAAAACCTACCGTTAACGGCGATTTTAGCGGCCCATAGGCTGCCCATGCCATCTCTAACAGCTAGTAAACAGAAATGATACAAAGAACCATCATGCACAAAGGCAACCAACTGTCAGTGAACATTAGAATAAATGAAAACACAATGACAGACAACCTAAAGAAGTTGATGTGTTTTTTATATTCTCAAACAATGAACTTATTCACACTTCTGGACGCCTACGCTTCACTGCGGATTGAGGATGTGGTCTTCAAGTTTGTAAAATACTGCGTTTTCTCTGCTTTTGATTCGAAGAGCGCATACCACCAACTGAATTACACGAACGTAATAAATCCTTCACTGTACAGTATTCAAGGCTGCTTAACGGTTTTGGGACTATACTCTCTTACTGGTTTCCAGATGGCATCCCCCACAATGTTTCTGCATTCCATAAAAGATGGATGCAACTGCTGACTTAGAAGAACTTGTTGATGCTGATCCATGTGTGCAGGGTTTTTTAAGGTTCGTCCTAGGTGACCTCTCAGACATTTTGAGAGGTCACAACTACTTTATCTAAAATATTTGGATTTTAAACATGAAGATAACAAGCCACATTAAATGATAAAATATAAATACAGGGTGACACAAAAACGGTCATCACCTAAACTTGAATAACTCTTGAAATAATTATTCAATTCTTTTTATTTTTCAGATTTACCAAGTAGAATTAATGTTCTAAGAGTCTACCAAATTTGACCTTCGAGATGCCATGGACTACTGAGCAAAATATATTTACAGTTGAGGCATATTTTCGGCAGAAGTCTATCCACGCAGCTCAATTGCAATTCAAAGAACGGTTCGGATGTCGTGAATTTCCTGTCCACTCAATGATCTGCAGATGGGTCAACAAGTTCAGACCCCATGGGACTGTGCATAACCTCAGTCGTAAAGACACTAACAGACAATCACACTCTGGACGACCGAAATCATCAAGGACACCACACAGCGTTGCTGCTGTCAGAGACTCTGTTGTCCACAGCCCAAGCAAGTCTGTGCGTCGGCGAAGTCAGGAGCTTGGAATCAACCGGGAGTCCGTGCGGAGAATTTTGATCGCAGATCTCCACATGTATCCTTACAGGATACAGATTAAACAAAAGCTTACACCTGACGACAT
>Ga0210059_1003682_pt1 | contig 24632 bp, 19 predicted proteins | sample Ectturendosymbi2_FD_188042 | JGI IMG/M metagenome (GOLD analysis project Ga0210059, IMG submission 188042) | Ecteinascidia turbinata endosymbiont from Florida, USA - Sample 2 (SPAdes) (version 2) | ecosystem: Host-associated > Tunicates > Ascidians > Unclassified | place: Key West, Florida...
GTGATTGAGCACTGCGGCACCAGACAGGAGCGCAGTACTCTGCGGTTGAATGCACCAGGGCTAGGGCGGCTGTTCGCAGAGTTGTTGCTCCAGCACCCCAACCGGAGCCAGCAAGCCGACTCAGGAGGGCGAGACGTGATGTCAGCTTCTTGCTAAGTGACTCAAGGTGTCGGCGATATGTGAGCGACCTGTTCAACGTTACTCCGAGGTATTTAGGCTTGGAGCAGAAGGGCAGGACTTTGTTGCTGAAGTTGACTTTTAGTTCACATTTAGCTTCCTTGTTGTTAAGATGGAAGGCTGCATACACCGTTTTTGTAGTGCTGAGATTTAGCTTCCAAGTCTGGAGGTATTCACATACGGTTGCCATGTCCTTGATCAGCACCCCTTCCATTGCCTACCAACCTCCATCAGCGTGCATGATTGCTAGATCGTCAGCATGTGCATACTTTCTGGAGACGGTGGTTGGCAGATCAGAGATGTAGATGTTGAAAAGAAGGGGCGCCAGGACGGATCCCTGTGGGACAACGTTCTTGAGGCGTCGTAACCTGCTCCTTTTTCCGTTTCCGGTGGTAAGGGTAAAGCTGCGATTGCTAATGGACCATGTGCCTACCAGGCAGCAGTCGCGGCAGCTTCTAGGTGAGGCCGCGATGCCATACAATGTCGTGGGCTGCTGTGAGATCGACAAACACAGCTCCGGCCTTCTTCTTAACCGAAGAGCTATCATCGATGTCATATGTCAGCAGGGTGACCTGGTCTACGGTCGAGCTCCCGTGTCGAAAGCCCGCCTGCTCCTGTGGGAGCAGTAGGTCGATGATTGATTCAAGAGCGTAGATTTCAAAGGAGTCACACAGCAGAGATATGAGACTGTAACTTTTTGTGTCCCCCAATGGTTTTTCTGGCTTAGGGACCGCAACTATTAGTTCTTTCTTTGGAAATCTTTGGAATTTTGAGTTGGCGCATGCAAGCAGTGAGGAAGTCGGAAACCAAGATTTGAGAGCCGACCCGGCGTGGAGTATGAACTCCGGGAGGATGGAATCCAATCCTGGAGACTTTTCTAGCTTCAGGCGTCTGAGGGCAGCAGCAAGCTCCTCCGGTCTAAAGGCTAAAGGGTTCAGAACAGAGATGATCACGGAGCCGGACTCCGGCCGGAGTTTGCATTTTAGGCTGGAGCAGGACTCGGAGCCGGAGTGAATATTTTAGGTTCGAGCAGGAGCCGGAGTCAACATAAAGGTCTGTGCAGGAGCCAATCAAAGAACATCATTTCTGTAATTATGCTTGGTGGTGTCAAACAGCATGGAATTAATTGAGACGTGTTTTCTGACCAGTGTCATCATTTATCACGGAAGTGTGACACTGGGTGGGAGTACCGAGCATTTCACCACTAATGATGGTTTCAGAGTTATGGCCAATGCAAAATGCAGTGCGTAAGTGACAATGCAGTTCGGGAATTTAGGAATCCCTGCAGTAACTATGCAGTTGGGCTGATGATGTGGGCGTAACACAAGACACATGGCAAAATACAGTGGTTAATAAAATAGATTACAGAGAAGTAACAGTGTGCCGAAATGACCTACACACTGTAAGGCTGGTGACACGATTTGATGATGATGTTTGAAGCAGGTAATGTGCAGTAGTACAGTACAATGTTTAGTCGCATTGTGCAGATTTCTAGTCTAGCCTCCGCTTGCATAGGCCAACCTCTGCTCACATTTTGGAGCTATACTGAACAAAGTTGGATGTTTGCTCTGATAGTTGCAGCTTTAAAGATAAACTATATTGTTTTGCATCTCTATTGCCTATGATAAATTTGAAAGTGATTTTAGCCCAAGTTATGCGTAAGGTCAATGTTCGTCTTGTTAATTTTTTTGTACGATTTGCTTGCACATTCATGGTAATGGCTCACTTTGGCAAAGTCATAGTTCAGAGTTTTATCTGAGCACATGGTTAAAGTACGATTCAATATTTGTAAACAGGTGATCAGCTCCTGACCTCGGAGATTTAAAATGAGTCTTTTGTAAAAATTGAAAATTAACACTCACTTCAAATACTTGTCATCTATCTGGTTAATTATTATGGAAGTGTTTGCCTGTCTCGGTCTGGAAACTAGCTCAATCGGTGAATCTGATTCACTTTGTCCAAGCAGAGGGCGAAAGCGTCACTCAGGCTCGCGGCTGCTTGAGGCACGGAGCAGGCTGAGGTTGAGAGGTGATTCTGTGCAATTTATTGCCCTCGAGTTTCGGGTCACATTTATTAACGCACAACGGCAACATTTACCGACTCTTAACATCAACGGAGCTTGTCTTTACCACGATAAAAACATACTCATCTCGAAGAAAACGATCGATTACTTCGGCCGACAGCGAACTCGCTCACGGCACACCTCCGATTTAAGAAAGAACAAAAACGCGCGATGTAAGGCTCCGCGCGTAAATACGTACACAGAGAGGCGAATCGAAAAAACATTCAGCACAAGGTGTAACTGGTCACGTGATACGTACGAACGCAATGTGAACGGTTTGTGCCCAGCAGGAAGGCTCAATGAGCAGTCTATTACAATGCATTGGTTCCAGTCCATACGTACTTGTCCATATATAGTTGGGCCACTGGCCGCAACAGAAGCTTGAACTACTTAACTAGTGTTTCAATGGTTTCCACTTCATAATTCAATAACTGTAGAACCTATACTTTTAAGGTGTATAGTTGCTAAGCAACATCTATTTGGCTTCATGAGACAAAAAAGTTGTGAAGTTATTTTGTCAGTGCAGTAGCTGCAAACAATTGTTTGAAATCGTAATCACATGCCCAGTTTGGAATGCATGACCTACATAGCTGGCTTTATTGTCTAATTCAAATGTGGGCAAGCTTTTAGTAGCTGTGCTTGTCTATGTTGTATAAAGTATAGGCTAAGTCATAACTTTGAACCACAACATGTTGTGTCTCTCTGTATTGTTCTAGTCATGTGACCATTTCAACCATTTGTGTTCTATCAAAGGCAAAATAGCCATGACATATATTTGCCTCATGAGGCAAAATAGACAGTATCTTTTTGATATGAGTCACTTGGAGTTTTCGGAGTGTTGACAGGAGTCAGAATTGATGTTTCAAAAATTTTCGGAGTCGGAGTCTTAAAGCGTGGAGCAGGAGCAGAGTCGGAGTCTGAAAAGTGTGACTGCGCTCATCTCTGGTTCAGAGATACTGTAATCCTCAGTTGTTGGAATCTTCTACAGGCCGGACAACTGCTTGTTGACGAACCTGGTGGACTTGTGGCCCCCAGTCCTATGTGCCCCGTTCTTCACGAGTTGCAAAGAGATGGAATTTGCCGAGACCGGGGCACAGGCGAGAGGAGCTTCCAGACCTGCCAGTACTGTAAGTTTGTTGATGGTTCTGCACGCCTTGCGGTTAAAGTGCAAGAAGTCGATGGAATTTACAGCTTCCTCCCATCTTTCCTGCTTCTTCTGTTCAACTCGATAGTAGGACGAGCCCACTGGGGCTCGGATGAAGGAGCGATAGAGGGTCTCGCACCCTTTGTCCCAGCATGACACATAGTTCTTCCCGCAGCCACGTGGATACATTGTTTAGCCGCGGATAGTAGGCTCTTGCACAAGTCCTGGTGTTCCCTCTCAATATTTGATGCGTCCGGAGCAGTGGCGTAGCAAAGGGGGCCCTGGAAACCGCGGGCCCCGGGCGGCACCTTTTTGGGGGGCGGCACTTTGCTGATTAAAATTTAATTTTTGAAAGGTGTTGAAAAGTTAAAGCTTTGTAGCGGACACATTATGGTCTGTACATATTAAATGTTACTTTCACTAATAGAAAAACAAAGTCCAAACGTCCAACGACAAGAATAAGACATGTCGAACTGCAACCCAAAGGCTGTGATCAGTCAAGCACGAAAAACGTGACAAGCAAAACATTACGTTTTCACAGCGTTGCAAAACAAGACAAAGGTCCAGACAAATCAGTCTGAACTTTAAAGACAACTGCACATGGATTAAATCAAATAAAATTTGATTTGGAAAAACAGAGCAGAAAAAACAAAGAAAAGAAGCAAACAAGCTGAAGAAGGCCTAAAAGAATGATGTCATGGAAAAGTACAGAAAACTTTCCATTAATGATGTAATTAAGAATCATGAATAAAAACCCCATAAAACCTTATAAGGCAATGTCTGTTATTTCCTGCGTCACAGAGTCTTGGTTTTGAACTGCTAGCATTGCCAAGTGTTGCTTTATTTTTTGGTATGTAAGTTCTGTGAAGAGTCTTTTGCTGCTGGTCTTGGCTTATTTACGTAAATTACGATCTTATGTAGGTTTTGTTTTAGCACTTTCTGCATACCTGTTGGTCCTGCTTTCACTGTTAGCGAATTTGACAGGGTTGGCGGTCTTGGTTTTGACGTCTTTTGCGTCACACTGTTATTTCTTGCGTCACAGTCTTTTGGTTTTGAATTGGTAGCATTGCCAAGTGTTGCTTTATTTTTTTGACTGAAGATGGATTAAGAATAATCCGAAACGTCTCAAAATAAAAATGTATAGTTTTTTTTAGTGTTGATGAAACTGTTAAGTCTATCCCAATTTTATGCTCCAATATTTAAGTTTAAAAATAATAACAAAAAACAAGACTTTTAAACTCCTTTCAAATTTTTAATCAGCAAAATGCCGCCCGGGACCCGCAGCTGCCCCTTGATACGCCTCTGGTTTTGCGCATGTTGAATATATGTGCAGTTGAACAGACAATGTTGTGAGACTGGTGTAACAGGTGTTCAAGTGTATTTTTTACTTTATATAGGCATAGCCAGGGGGAAAGGGGCTATGGCGACCCTTGCATGTCTTGTTTTGTGAGAGGCGGTGTCCCAAACAAAACACTGTTGCCCGCTTGAAGTCAAAATATTTTTCCCCCCAAAGAAAGTTTGGGCGGGATACGTTACTGGTCTCGTCCATCGTCTTGCAGTGTGACAAACGTCAGTTTATGACAGGAGGATCAAACGACAGACATCTTGCTAATCGTTCGCCTGAAGCTGTTAGTGGCAGACCTCACGAAAAGGCCCAGTACGGCTGGGTGAAATCACACGGCAGCATGTAACACCACTGCAGTTGCTGATCTATTTCCGCACCAAACACCGAACTATGTACAATCAGATGTAATCTGTCCATCGCAAAGAATAATATCATCTGGAAAAAAGTAGTTGGCTGGAATACTGTGAGCAACAAATGTACTGTGAATAATCCAAGTAAGAGTTTATAGTGGGTAGCAGGGTTTGAAATACAGCTTACCAGCAGCTGACGATTGCCAGATGTTAACAAGGTCACCCATTAACAATTTTTTGATGATATTATTTCCCACCGACAACAGAAGTAAACTTCAAGCAAGTATTTCGAAGCACCGCAGAATACGTAATTTCAAGTCCTAAATTTACGCGTTTTCGATATCACTCATTCCAAGTCAACTGAAACTTGTCGCCTTGCGTGTTACGTTTTCAAAGACACCAAAATGTACTTCGTTCTGTTGATCGAGTTCGTGATTCCCGACCCTGTACAACTTTAGACTGAGTTTTATACGTTCCGACCAGCGGCAACTTCTGCACACACGTGAACACCGCCTGTAACGCAATCGACACGTCGTCGTTATGAAAAAAAGCAAACACCTCATTGGTTACCTTGCATAGAAGTGATTGCATTTCTTAAACTTTGCTCCTTAGCGACGCCAAAAACACCAAAGCAAGTGCATTACTGAGATACAGTAGAACAGTCAAATTATACGAGTTTGCACAGGAGATGAACACATACATCATGCATTCTTTGGCAACCAGGTACTGCAAACGAGAAATTTCACAAATCTTTGTCACGGCACAAAACAACGATTGGGGAAAGGCGACGTGAGTTGAAGAGACTCAAACTGTCGCAGGGATGGGCTTGTAAAATGTTAGGCAGTTGGCTGCGCGCGATATAACTGCAAGCAGCTCATCAACAGGCACAAACGTTAGCCGCTCTTCGGAGATAGTTTGAAAAAACATTTAAAATGTCGAAGGCTACGGCGGACAGACACCTAAAACACAAACGACTGATTCTAACTCCACTGTGATGGATGTCTTGCGCAGCGCAAGCTATGGAAATCGAATCGTCCAGCATCAGTCAACATCTTCAGTTGACATCATCACCAGGTACTCGCTAAGCGAGGTGTCACCACCACGCTGCGGCCACAACAACTAGCAGTGTAGGATCGGTTTTGATTGAGAAATAAAATGCTTTAAATGTTTATATAAAAAATCGCTTTTGACGGTCAGCGCATTAACGCCACCTGAAATCACTCAAGGGAACAGAAAATCACCCATGCGTATACATCTGCTAGCAAATAAGTAAATCAAACACACGCAGGTGGTGCACTGCTGACTGGAAGTTGCGTGCAGCAGCGCAAGATGATCAAGACAACGAGCATACAGCAGCGGTTAAACGCATTGTTCATTGCTTGCGTGCACGGGGCATTTAGACTTCTTGAAAACTTTTGAAAGCTCTGGGAGTACAGCACGCAGAGTCAATACCAACCAATGCGCTTCCTATCCGTTGAACATCACTGGTTCAGGTAAAGACGCAGTCTCGAACTCAAAATAAAGCAAAAATCGTTGCAGCAATGAAGCGAAAAACGTGCCAAAAATAAATCAACTCAACGTATAGTATGGGTTCTTCTGCTGTAGCTGCGGAAGAAGTAAATGGATCAGTTTGATAAACAGAAAGCAATACCGAAATAGCTTGGTGATCATCGCAAAAGCTTGAAGTTGCAAGCACCATGGACAGGGGCGTCGTGCATGCAAAACTTTATGGGTTCTGTCAAATGTGCTTTTCTCTTCTTAACAAAACAAAAAGTAAAGGTCGCAATGAAATCGTAGTTTGGATTAACTTTATGTAAAATTAAAAATAAAAGGTCGTGCATGTAAATCTTGCTTACATACTTAAGTTCATCACCTTTTGTAAGATCTGAGCAGACATCGAGAAAATATGCAATCGGTCCGAAAGCGAGTACAACAAAAACTACATCTGTGGTCTCAAACTAACATGAGCCGTGGCCCCCTTCTAAGTTTAACTGGCGAATACTTAATATATCGTGACACCTCGGTTATGCAATACCACAACAAAGCCACCTAGTGAAGGCCTCTGCTCGTGTGCCTCCAAGGGGGGGCGAGGGCCCCTTTTTGAGAAACCCTGAACTACATCGAACCTCACATACTACACGCTTTGCTGGCACATTCGGACATCACCTAAGACTTAGGTCCTAAGTAAACAACTCAACCAACCTGAGAGATACACGAGATGTTGCGAAATGAGAACGACGTCGTTAGTACGTTGCAACGGATCTACATCCACAGAATGCATGCAACAAACCCAGCATTTAGATAAAGGAAGCGCCGTTTCATGAAAAACCCTCCACAATAAACCAGCGCTGTGGCGGAAATGAACTGACACCGAAGCAGTTTACGGTGCGTATAAATAAATCGTGCAAAGGTCTTGCTACGTTTTTAGCATAAAAGTGATCATATCCAACTCACCGACCAATGCCATGAATAAAAATGACCATATTCATCTAACCGACCAATGCCAGGAGTCGCAATAAAAAGAAGTTACAAATAACAAGTGACGCGCTGCTCGGGCAATTGCCAACTAAGATTTCGTCGATATAGCAGTGCGGTGCGTTACAGCACGGGTGATAGGACTGTCACAGACTGTGAAATGAGATCAGCTTTTCCTAACATACCACAACCTCTCAGGCGGTAAGTGTTTTGGGCTTTACAATATCAAAATCCACAATATCGTAATGCAATCTCCAGATGACAAAGATTGCAATCCCAAGCATTTTTTTATTCCCTCACCTTAACGCCAGAGCGGGATCCGTCGCAGGTAGTTGAGCATCGTGTTAAAGCAATTGCGACAAAATATGCCACATAGCCACAAGCAAGGCGTCGGGCGAATGTTAAAAGTTCGATGTTCCACAAAATTTACGTATTTCTTCATAGGACAACCAAAAGGTTAACGACCACGGGGCCATTCGCGACCAAGTTGGAATAAATCCTTTATATAAGCTAAAAAATCCTTCCTTCGAAGTACTTTTAAAGAGACAATCAAGCGATGACTTGTAAAACAAACCGTTGCCGTGCTTGTCTCTGGCTTGGTTCATGATTCTGGTCTTTACAACATCTGCCGGAGTGCCCAGTGTAGCAGCAACCAACCCACTGCAGATACTGGACAGCATGTGACTCAACCAGTTATCCTCCAAAGTCGTGTTCCGTAGTATTGTTTGCTTGACAGTGTCGTACGTGGCCAGGTCTCCCATGTTCACGAGCGCCGCTCTCTGGACGTTCGGCACCCATCCGGCCCACAGGCCTCGCACGCCGCCAGCCTTAACGATATTCTGAAAAGCGTGGAACACGCCCCTGATTCGGGGCGGCTTTCCTTCCCGGATGCGCTTACCGTCCATTTGCATCTGCACTTTAACCAAGTCCATCGGACTGGTGACAAACTGTCCGAGCGAGCCAGCACTGAGGCCGCCGGCAACAGCTTTCCAAACCGGAAAAGATCCATCAAGGTTTCTGCCCAACACGTTCTCGCGTAGCTGTTCGTAAACTCCCATGCGCACACCTGTATAGATTAAATGCCTGTACACTGCCGGAGCCAAACCTTGCCACAGCTTGAATAAACCCTCTTCTTGCACAATGCTCACAGCAGTGCGAACCATTCCTTGTTTCACTATGGCTGCAGACCTCCCACAAGACGCGACTTCGCCTTGAATTTGTAGCCTGGTTTTGGTGAGATCCAACGGGAAAGTAACAGATTCCGCAACTGTGGCAGCACTGGCGGCAGTAACGTAATTAATCACTGCAACTCTGAACTTGCCATCCATGATTTTGTAAAGGTGCAGGAACTACGACGAACGACTTGCTACGTACATGCACATCAAGATGGACAATGTTTCATTCTGTCAACAGAAACAGAGCCGGTTAAGCACCCAAAACCAACAATTTGACCTTATGCTCCCGTTGATCATAACGACTTAAGTAATGAAGATTGTTAGGTTTATTAAAAATTTTCAGCGTAATGTTTATAGGCTTGTATAGTTCAGAGCAAAGCACTGTAACTTACAGATATATTTGCAGTAAACACAGAAACGAACGCATGCAAACATCACAATTTATACAATCAGAACATGTTGCTTGCCTACTCCAACACGAACCTCACGCATGATTGTGGAATTTTAGTGAAAAGGAAACCAACGACACATTACTAGGGCAACCAAATTTTTGACCTAAAAACTTAAAAAATTTGGACTTTATTTTGACCTGTCAATTCCCTGCATTTGCAATTGAAATGTGGGAATACAAAGCATATATCAGAAATCAAACCAATAGATTGAAAATCTTTTTTCTGTTGCAATGAAACAAAAATCAGAAGTGTGAAAGACCCAATACAAGAAGAGGTAAAAAACTGTGGATGAAAATCAATCCAAAATCACAAGAGGAATATCCAGTATCAAAATCTCCTGGAGCCGCTCAAGTGCTACCACGCCTAGCCTACTTTTAATCATCCAGTAGTGGCAAAACAACATTATTATGCTAGAAGTCACAAAAAAGCAATATTACGCAGAATTTCAACTAAACTTGCAAAAGCATGTCAATATCTGTTGTAGCTTTAGCAAAAAATTGATCAAGAGAAAAAAACTGTTTTGGACGAAAATTTTGACCTAACAATAAATTTTGAGCTAATGATAAATTTTGACTTTTTTTGACCTAGAAAGTTTGGAATCGCTCATGGTATCAGCGTAAAATTTGGTTTGTGAATGTTTCATAAACTTTAAAAAAAGCAGAAAAAATTTGACTTTTGGTTGCCCTATGCGTTATTTATCTCCACTCAACAGTCAACACATTATGCAAATAACTCCTGGGCATTGTGTTTACATAGACTTACCCATCATTGAGTTGAACTCACAAAACGTTTCCACTGGATTACAAGATTATGGATATTATACAACTAAACAGGTGCAATAATATATCTGTCATAAACTGAAGTAAAAATACATTCCATTTTTTTGTCTTTTCAGAAAGGAACTATGCCTCTGTAATCCACTGGTAACATCAGCATCTCACGCATTACTATGGAATTAAACCTGAAACCTGCTACTGGAAATTTTTGCAAAATCAGCCCAGATGAGTTTTGTCAAGATACAGGCCCATAGTCACAAGGGGCATTCTGGTGCAATCCTCCTAATTTTGTTGCGTTCAGAAATATTTTATTAAACGTATAATAAAAACAAAATTCTTCCCCCTAAAAATGCATTTTGCCCTGCCCAGACCTTAAAACCTGGCTACTAGCCTGTCAAGACAACTGTCAATACATTGGAGATCTGCTCAACTGGAAAGACTTTCAGATTAAAAACCTAGAACTAAAAAGCAAAGGACCAGGTCATACATTGCCATATGTGAAAACACTTTATCCAAGCTCATGCAAAGACATTGGAACTAAAACTCTTCATTTTGCCCTGGAGAAGTATTACATTTTCAACACCAAGGCCTGTAAAGTAACTGTTGAACTTGACAAAATTTGCCTTAACAACATTGTTACCCTATATAGCAACCAATGATATACCCAAACCACAGAATTATAACTGGCGATAATCACTGCTTCATTAACAAACAATACTTTAGATTACACCATACAGCTGATTACTTGTATCCTAAGTGAGGTAGAACTTTTACTTAGATTTATCCAGGACATAATTTGGATAACTGTAACAGAAATGTCTAAAGCAGCTATGTCCAACCAGCAGCACACACGCAGCCTAGTTGAAGGTTTTGTGCAGCCCGGTAAGTTTTTCATTGTGTATGTATAATACAATACAATGACAACCTGTTTTTATTTGACAATCTTAACTTTAACATTTTTGATGCAATGGTCTTTAGTGCCCATTTGTCATGTACTGCATATTGGCAGATTACCATGTGTTCAATGACACCCTGGTGCGAAATTGATCTCTAGTTTTCTGATTTATACTCGGGTGTTCCTCCACACTTAACAGTTTTCTAACTACCCTTGCTATTCCATTGGCACATAACTTGCTTATGGCAACACAGCTTGGGAGTGATGAGCAACTTTCGTGCAGATTTGACATATAAATATATACACAGGGTGTCCCAGAAGTCACGTATCATATAATAATTTCATGTTTTTTTCACCATATAATAATTTGTTTGTTTTTCACCATATAATAATTTGTTTGTTTTTTGATGTTTTTAATGCAGAGGGTGAACAATGTGAGCATCTGTTGTGATTGTGATCAATAAAATTGTTATTTATATGTATTTTCATAAAATCTGCATGGTGCGCGACTTCTGGGACACCCTGTATATGTCATTCATTCAAATGTGCTGGGTGTGGAATGACATATATATACATCATTCACTTGCATCTTGTCCATCGTTGAAAATGACAACACAAGAACTTTTTTTGTACTCCTTTCTTTGGAATGAAAATTTCCGCAAATGTTCAAACTAGACACATTAATCCTGAAAATTTCATGCAAACTGACCAAAAACTTTTGGCATCAAGCTGTCTTGCTAGGCCTAGGCTACAAGACTTGTAAAAAAAGTTAGGTGCAAACAGTTGTTTCATAAATAACAATGTTTTTCAAATTCATTTGTTTGCAGGACGATTCCATAAGTGACATTTTCACATTTTTTAGAAGATAATTTATTATAATTTTTACTTGGTGCATATCTGAAATTATACTTTGGTATCAGTGGCAAACTACTTCATAATTACTTGTTTTGAAAAAAAAATTTTCTGCAATTGACAAGCCTTTATTTTCTTATGTACAAAAATGTGACATGTTTTGACATTTTTGGAAATGACCTTTTACCTGCATTGACATATCACAAGAATTCTGTGAAGTAGGGCCACTTCACTGCAAAAGCATATCACAGGCTATTCCCATAGAGGTTTCACAAGTTTTACGTAAAATCTAGAAATTCTAACTATTGCTCATCTAGGACAGTAATTAAAACAAGTTCATGACGTGTGTGATAGAGTCCACTTTTGCCAGTTTCACCATTGCATAGTAGCAGTAAAGATTGGTCAAAGGCCCAATCAGGCAACTTCTGATTCATTTTAAACTTGTTGCCAGGGCAATTAACCTCTTCATACAACCTTTCAGGTATTGATGACTTGGAACCTCTCTACAAACAAAAATTTATGCCTCAATCATACCAGAGTAGTTATTCTTCCAACACCATCACATGTGCAAGCAAATACTAAAAATAATTCAAGTGATTTATTAATTTTTCAAGTAGAAAATGATAGGTGGACTATTAAGTAAAAAACAGAAGGGTAGTCTATATTAAGAGTAAGCAATTTACATGCTAAAAATTGTTCCACAGTAACAATTAGTCAATTGAAATAGGTGAGGTTCTGCAATTTCTTGTGGTGCGAACTATTGCTTGAATTGTTCTTACAAGAAAGCTTTTTGCAAAAGAATAACGCCCACTGTTTATTCCAAAAAACACTTGACTGCTAAATATATGTTTGTGATAGTGTCTCTTTTGCCTCATGAGACAAAGACTGTATTATTTTGCCTTTATTTGAACAGGATTGGTGAAAGTGGTCACAGGACAAGTAAGATATGCAAAGAGACAAGGGATAAGTTAGGGTCTACAGTTAAAAGCTGTATGCTAAGAAGCCACTAAATTGCCCAGCGGACTGAGCTGTTACAGGCGTCACTAATCTCAATTAGGCAGGTCATGCCTTCCAAATTTCTCATGTGATTACTTTAACCAATTGTGTTGGGCTAAAGGAAAAATAGCTCTAGCAGTGCTTTTGCCTCTATTGAGGCAAAATCGACACTGCCTGTGCTAATTTATGTGACCAGATGAGCTTGGGTAATTTGCAGAATATGCAGTGTTACAAAGTCTTGTGCTAAAAGAAAGAGGGGAAAAAGCAAGAAAGAAAATAAAGCAGAAATTAGTCATGAATTTAAAGCTCACTTATATGGAAAAGAACGAACACCTGAAAACAAATCAGTTGAGATTTTGATGAAACAAAGAATGATTTAAATTAGCAGCCATGGTTTACTAGCCACAAAAGAACAAAAATTAAAAGGAAGCTACAAAGCATGCAATTGAAAAAAAACTTGGAAACAAGCATACTTCTACAAAATGTTTGTTTTCCTGCACCATTAACAACATACAGATCCAGGCAATCATTTGGAAGAACTTCAAGAAAACAAAGCAATCCCTACCCTAAGAAAACAGCAGTTCTTATTTTACGGTTGAACCCTTAAGAAAACTAACTTTATTATTATCAAGTTGCATCTAAAAACCAAAATGTGTCATGCAAATGTAGCTTCTGCAGATGGTAATTCAGCATTAATGTAGTTGTTGCTTTGTTTTCTAATTGAAATTTTGTCAGCTATAAGGGTCCTGCCAATGAGCACTGCATGTGGTAGATATTCCAGCCATGATCTATCAAGCATTTTGTGGTGAATAAATTAGAGATCAACCGATATATCAGCCAGGCCAATGTATCCGTCGATATTTGGCTTAATTACCAATATATTGGTATTGGCCTTGAGGTTGTTGACAAAACGCTGTTACATTTCTCACACATTCAGACAACTTGCACAAGAAAGTACAATGAATCAAGCCAACAGTTATCTTACAGCAACGCCAGCAGGTGTGTTTTCATAAACAAGCAGACAAGATTAACCATGGAGCATGCGTTGGCCGTCACAGCCGAAACAAAAGCATCATAGGAACTTTCACAGTGCTAGAAGCTTATTTCTAGACCACGCCACCACATGCAGGTGTTGTGTACGAATAAACTCTAGTTGTAATTCTAGAACAGGGGTTCCCAAACTGGCGTAATTTTGACATTTGAAGGGGTACATTATGTGTGAGAGAACGTTCATACCGAACTCATTTGATGTGAGAGTAATTTAAGTTTGGATGTAGCATGTTTCACAGATATTCTTGTTAGCTTGCAATATTATGTCAAAATTGGAATGCACTAATACAGTGATTCCCAAGTGGTCCACTGAGAAGTCCTTCCATGAAAATCATAATTAATCTATTATTAAATGCTGCTTGTTCAGAAGATTCTACAAGAGCCTTTCTTCTCAATTTTCAACAAAAGGGATTATTTGCGCTCACGTAATGCTGATGTAACAATGCTAATTTACAGTCAAGACTAGCTGCTAGTTATGCTCAGAACTTGGACTTCTTAGTAGTACTGTTGTTTTACTTAAAATCTTTATAGGTCGGACCTTCAAACCATTGAAATGCTTACCAAAAAAATAAAAGTTTCATAAACCTATTTATTTAAAGTCTGGCTTTACATTTACAGTAAACAATGGTTTGACATATCTGTGTGTGTATTTTGTCAAAAAACACTGGGAAATAATTCAATGAAACCAAGTCTTCTCACTAGACATCTGGAGAGAACTTACCTGGATTTCAATGATTTTTGCTTTTTCAAGCATAGAGAAACAGTGTTTACCACTTTTAGAGCCGCCTGGTTTCGGCGATTTTCGCAAAAAAAAAACAGCAGTTTTCGGTTGCCTTACCAACGCCCTAGCTCCTCCGTCCATTGCGCTAGACAGCTGTTCAGTGGCTCAAACGGATCGGCCACAGTCTAGTAGATTGCACTTGAAAAAAAATTTTTTGCTTGGAGGGTGCGGTTTTTTTGTGAGTGACATCATAAGTGGAGGACTTTTTCGCCACCTTGGCCCACTTTGCCTGGCCCTAGGCGCCAACCGTTAGGTGGTAGTATTTCGCTGAAGTTTTTACTGGAAACTAGGCTATAATCCGAGTCTTTTGATACTTTGTATGACCTGCTGGGGTTTCGGGTTCAAAAGTTATGATGTAAATTAGTAAAAATATTTGAGTTATTAGCTAATTAGATAATTAATTAATTTGTTTATTTTAAATCTTAAGTTTTGAACCAGAAACGCTAGAAAGTCAATCAAAGGCTCAAAATACTCGGACTCGAGCCTAGTTTCCAATGAAAACTTCAGCGAAACACTTTGGCCTATTGGTTGGGCCCTAGGCCAGGTAACATGAGCCAAAATGACCCTAAAACTACTTCACTTATGACGTCACTCACAAAAAATCCACACCCCTCTAACCAAAAATTTTTTTTCGAGTGCAATCTACTAGACTGGCCGATCCGTTTGAGCTCTTGAACAGCTCTCTAGCGCAATCGGTGGAGGAGCTAGGGCGTTGGTAAGGCAACCAAAAACTGCTGTTTTTTAGGACGAAATCCAAGTACGAATATATCGTAGGCCGGCTCTCAACGTGTTAAGCAACAACGCTTCGGCATAGTTGAGATGTTTTTCCAACACACCAATGCTTCATTGAAGGTATCTTATGAAGATTCCCTCATGACTGCCAAGCAAAAGAGCAACTTGAGCTTAGCAGCTGAATTGTGACAAAATTTTGGGGGTACATGCAAACCCATAAAGTGTCCAAAGGGTACCGATGAACAGAAAGTTTGGGAACCCCTGTTCTAGAAGTTTTCGCAGCACGGAAAGTTTGAGTGTAACTTAAGGTGGAAAAGTCCAATCAATCCCTAGTTTAGCACAGATTAATCTAAACAAAGCTTGCATGAAAAATGAATTGCGTTATGTTAAGCAACATTTGTGGCATTATGAATATGATTACAAATGCAATCGCTACTCACTAGTGACAACAACTGTCGCTGTGAAGCAGTTGCATGTTAACATCGTAAAAGGATTCTACTTTTCTTAACTCTATGTGTTAGGCTATAAGCGCACTGGTTTATACTGTATGCAAGCTAAAATATCCTGTTCATGGGTTAACTTAATCGACATTTTCCATGAGGCACGTTAATGATAATCGTGATCTCACAATCCAAGCTGTTGCAATGCGCTGGAGTTGAGAAGTGCTAAATATAACAGGTTTTAGAATGCAGAATGTTGAAGGGTTTGGGTTAGCTACATATTATATTTGCACTTTTGACATGCACTACATGCCAAAATATTTCACGTTTCCTCCCAATTACCTCAAAGCAGTTTCAACATGTTACATTCTAAAACAGTGGATTTCAACCTCTTTTGTACAATGACTCATTATAGCAATCCACTATAACCCAACAACCCCCATCAAAACTCAAATAGAGTAAATGTAATATGTAAGTGGCTGTGTACATTAAATACCTGCCATAGTTTTTGGACCACAAGGCACAGTATCAAGAATTTTCATACATAAAGCGCACCACATTATAAGGCACATTAGATGAAGTAAAACTTACATAAGTCAAACTGTATTCAACTCCAATTCAAGTATGTACTTTCCACGATGGGTGTAAGCAAGGAATCGATCAGCAAATTTTTAATAGGAAATTGATTTCACAAAAATTACACATCCTCAGTCCTGAAAATTGAAAGCAGAGCTTACAGGTGAAAAGTTGAAATGCTGAAACAACAGCAGAGAAAAAACAAACTCAAGACTACAATCAAAATTTCGTAACAAAAGCTCATATATCATAACATCTTAACAAACTGACTGACATCAAGAATACTAGTGGCGACAAAAAAAGCTGTGACTCATGAAATAAGTGTTCACTCAAAAATTAAAAAGACGTTTAATCAAACAAATAAATGACTGAAACATCTAACTAGTTGAAGCTAATGGCTGAAAAATTTCTCTAACTAAAAACTAACTTTTGGTGAAATGAACAACAACGGTAGAGAAAAATAGTAAGCCATGTGCGGGCAGTAAGTCTCTGGGGTATGCATTTAAACCTGCCACGAGTTCGCTTTAAATGCTGCGGTGGGAGTAAGCAGGACTGAGGATGCTGCAGTGGGAGTAAGCAGGACGATTCAGGACTGAGGATGCGTAATTTTACGTGAAATCAATTTCCTATTAAAAATTTGCTGATCGATTCCTTGCTTACACCCATCGTGGAAAGTACATACTTGAATAGAGATATGTGCAAGTATGAACCATCGCAAAAAGATGAAAGCAGATGGCAGTCGACTGATTCCTCGAAAGGATACAGAAACACCAGTGCTTTTAAGTGCATTCAACTCCTTCACAATAACTCCCGAATGCCGGAGTTGCCACTGGGAGTTTTCTGTCATCACATATGAGGGAGTTTAATCTGTCACACATGCCTAATCTGCTAGACACGAATAGAAAAAATAAAAGTTGTGCATGTGTTTGATTCAATGTGCACTAATGTAGTCAGGAACCTCACATAGTATTACAATCTGTGGTATGTGCTAACTACTTTCGGAACCACATATGCTGCTCATTGTAATTGTTGTTGCTTTATTACGTAACACGACGGTCTGTTAGAAAAAAAGCTTAACTAGCAATTAAATAAACAGCACCGTTTACCACATACAATTGGTTCTAGATGAGAAAGCACAACCAGATTCATACATTAGGTGCACTGCATTATAAGGCACACTGTCAATTTTTGAGAAAATTCAAGGATTTTAAGTGTGCCTTATGGTCCAAAAAATACATACACCACAGTAGTGTTGTAACAAGTGATACGTGTTAGCTGACAATAGTGTTAAGAATGTGTCTGAAACCCTGTGGTTCTACCCTCACCGCAGTTGCATAAAGTGTCTGTAACTCTGTGATCATGCTAGCTCCAAGGCCTTGTAAAACGTTCTGTTTTGTCTGTTTATCGACCTACATTATGCAGAGTGTGTGTGCTTGTGCTATGGACTTCATGTCTGGTCACAACAAATAAATTAAATCAAATGCAAGCTGCATGAACATTTAATATGGCTTGCATCAGAATTTTTGTTACATGAGATAGAACACAACGTTGCATCAGAATGAAGCTCCATGATAAGCAGATACTTAGACAATAAGTCAAGTAAAGTATCTCTCACTCCACACAGTAAAGAGACAATTTTAAGATAAGATTAATCTCTTTATGGCCCCCCAGCAATATTCCACAATTCATATAACACGTGGAGCAACAAGCTCCGTGGCCCTGATTTTGATAAAAGAACAATTATAACTATTTGACCTATCAAAATTATCCTTAGGTCATGTGAGTGGTTGGTTATGGTATGATCCAACTTTGAAAAACAAAAAAAACTAACTGCTAATTTGAAATCTAGTCTTGATTTAGAATGGATAAATTTCTAATATTGGATGAAAATTCACAAAATCTGAAAGCAATATTGGAATGATCTAGTTTTTATTAAGAGTACTAAATTAAATAACATATTTCCTCAAATTTGCTGTAATTTTTAAGATCACTTTCACATAGCAAAGAAACTTAACTGCTATAGCCACCATAATTAAATGCCTGCTTGAAATTTCAGTTGAGGCCACAGCATGCTACCAACAGATGGCTTTTCTGTCTGATGGTGTAATTATTATTAGTGACAGTGGCTCCACCAGTGCTTGTCCCTGGTCAGAGGGAATGCTGCCAGCATATTGGCCTGCGTGCAAGTTTGATATGATCTTAGCCATTCTCAGTGTATTAACCAGTGTTGCTGCCTGCCACTTACCTCTCTTCGATGAATAACAGCTGTTGTGTTCCAACTGTTTGTGTTTTCTGTGAGCTTTATTGTCTTCAGTATGTTTTCTTTATGCTTTCTGTAAGCCCTCTGTGCAATATTATTTCTCTCCCCTTTTCAGCTATCCTGACTACCGCATGGCCTATGATGAAAACACAGCGTTGTACATATCTCGCTTCGCTTAAAACTCCTAAGGCTTAATTCTTGCACTATTAGAGTCCTACATGGGTTGAAATTTTTTCCACTCTCACCCCACACCTGCAGGAATTTAAGAAATCTTGCTTGCTCCCACCCCCACACTTCTAACCCACACCCAACCGCATGTCCTCCTAACCCATACCCAACCCGCATTATTTCTGTCCCAAACCTTCACCTGTCACAGAAAATCACTGAAAACTCATGAAAAGCGCTTTGTTGCTAGTGGCAATTTATTCAGTGGTTCATTTCAAAGCCAACAGAAGGTATTAAAAAACACTGTAAAGTATAAATGTGGAACCTAGTCAAACTTCAGAGATTCTTTCACAGAACACTATAAAAAGAGTATGTTGCTCCCTGAAGACCTCTTTAAATTTGCTTTTCTGCTATTCATGACATGATCATGGATACTACAAACACTTGTTCATTAGCAACGCTAGTTGCCATCATGTTGGACATATTTATTGCAAGATCACTGAGAGCTGGTAACTCCAGTCTGTGCTCTGACCACCACTGGAGAATGTCTCTACACCAGCAGCTATGTCCAACCTGCGGCCAAATCAAGGTTTTGTGCACCACAGTAAGCTTTACATTGTTGCAGATGTACAATAAATTATTTTTATAGTATCAAATTTGACATTTTCAATGCAACGGTCTGTAGTGCCTGTTTGTCATGTACTATGCACCAGTAGATTTCCACGTGTCAAATGACACCTCCGTATAATACTAATTTATACTTTCTGATTTCTACTCTAGTATTCCTCTGCACTAAACTGATTTTTAAAAATACCCTTGTTCTTCCATTAGCACTAAATTTGCCAATGGCATCATAGTTTGGGACTGATTCCATACAGTTGTTACCATTGCTGTTAGTATTCAAATGCTCTCAGCAGCTAAATTTTGGTTTCGTAAAATTAAAGTCATTTTGTGTGCGGCCTTCACGAAAGAGTGACATATTTTTTGGCTCACTGAGGCATTTCGGTTGGCACAGCCTTCTCTACACCTTTGTACCACAAGCTCTCTGCAGCATTAACTTTTTTCTCATGTCACTTTGCATGAGCCATCATTCAGTTACCTGCACAAAGAACTTTTTGTCCCGCGCCCGCCTCGCGTGCATATCCCGCGCACGCCTCGCGGTTCCTGCACCCACCTGAAAAATGGTAAGATTTTCATCATTCCATGGATCTAGGCATACTGTGTTCCCTGCTATTCATACAGGCTACTGTGGTGGTTCATCATGGTCTTATGGGTAACTTTCTCAACTCTTATGTTGCTTGCCTTTCATCTTCCTTTGTGTCAGCATTCACAGACATGCAACTCTATCTCATGACATCAACATTCAATCCCCTTGTTTTCACTACAAGTGGATAGTATCAGAGTGCAAAAGGATGCAAGGGCACACAAATGTTGAATCATATACACAACATACATTTCCAAAACACAGATGATGCGGAACAAGCAATGCATTGCATGAAGTGTTAAAGGATATACAGATGAATAAGCGAGTCGTACACATAGGTGATAAAAATATGTGACAATATAGAGGCTATAAAATGAAACAGAATACCATGCAGCACCCATGACATTTCAGATCAGAGACATGCAACAGAGGCAAAAACAAGTTTTATCAACACAGACAATGAAAAAGCAACACAATTACCCACTGACCAGTTCTGGAGCACCACAGCCACCAGTATGTCTCTTAGGGCATAAAGTATACCAGAATTAGGTTGAAGAGACAAGACTGGAAACAGATTACAAAACATTTAACAGTAAAAAAAGCAATCCAATGTGTTGGTTTGATACTCCACCTTTACAACTCAGTGTAAATGACTCTTTGACTGAACATCTGCCTAAGAACATGGAAAATTTAAAGCTAAGCATAAATCAAGCAATGCAGAATTGTGATCTGTTTACAAACAGTCGGTTGCATAAGGATAAGAACAAACCCACTTGTTTACAAATACAGAATGCATAGATTTGAAAATGGTATTTATAATGACATTCTGGATCTTTCAAGCAGTGAATTTAAATGTAGATAGTGTCTATTTTTCCAGCAGCAAAAGGCTTTAGCTGGGACTATTTTGCCATTTGAACCATGTCCAGCTTTGTCCACAGTGTGAAATGCCTATTACTGCTGTGCAAGTGGTCATTCACTTGGCTCTCACCACTGTTGCTTTGGCTTTGCTTGTTGAGGTGACACTCATGATGGAAGAGCTTTTTATACAGTTTTCAAATAAGTTTTGAACTAGACACAGCTTTACATTTTAGGTTAGAATTGTGAATTAGGGTTAAGGTTTAGGCGTAGAGTTTCAGGTCACATGACAAAGACAATACGCTAATCCATGCATATCGTCTTTTTCACATGACCAATTTAACCAATGGAGTTTGTCTAATGGCAAAATAGCTCCAGAAGTGATTTTGCTACTGACAGCAAGATAAACAAGTTGCCTTTGATGTGTTTCAAATGGAAAAATTATGTCCCAAAGCAAATTGCATAAACCAAACAGTAAGATTTTCACCCATGGATTTATTAAGCAATTCTTGCCAGAACTGATCATAGCTGCTACAGTATACACCTTACCATTTTCTAACCAACATTGTTACTCATTTTTCTTAGTTTACCCATGTGTTACTGCAGTAACCTACTTTTCTTCATACGTATGCATGTTTTTTAACTCTAGATCATGCATTGCTAGTACATTACAGTATTTACGTTCTGTTTGTTTTCTGGAGTGGTCCTTTGTCCTTCCTATGTCTGGACCAGGGATGAGCAAAATCCAGCCCATAGGCCACTTGTGACTCCCCACCCAGGCCACGGGCTTACATATGTTGTCCAACGGCTTTTGGAATTTCGCATATAGATAAAATTTTGGTAGTGGCTACGGATACGCCTCGCATGATGTGGTTCTAATAAAGCACTAAGTTTGTCACTTTAGCAGCACTGACATCGTAGCATAGCATGCATTTTTGGTCTGCTGTGCCAAAGGTTTTTGGTTCAGCTCTCACCTTCGCGACTTTTGTTTTGGTAGTAGCGGTTGCACATTTCAATTCATGGGAGGACTGGTCAGCGGCGTCAGTATCACCAGCATAGGGAAGTACCACTTAGCGTAGGTTTGTACCACCAGTGTAGGGGTTGATTTAGAAAGCAACTATTTGTACCACCAGCGTAGGGGTTGCTTCAGAAAGCAACTGTTTATACCTCCAGCATAGGGATTTATTTAGAAAGCAACTATTTGTACCGCCAGTGTAGGAAGTTGATTTACAAACCAACTGTTTATACCCCAACGTAGGGAGCTGATTCAGATAGCGACTGTTCATACCACCAGCGTAGCGATGGCTTCAGAAAGCTGCAGTCTCTACCACTAGCGTGGAGATTTATTTAGAAAGCGGTAGTTTGTACCACCAGCATACAGCTTACAAGAGCTATTAGTCAAAGAACACCACCCAGCCTAATTAATCAAACCCTATGCTGGTGGTAGAAACTGTTGCTTTCTAAAACAACCCCTACGCCAGAGGTACAAACAGTTACCTTCTAATTCAACCCCTATGTTGGAGGTACACTTTCTGCTGGTGGTACTGACACCACGGACCTTCAGTCATTTATGGGACCACTTTTTCTTTACTTTTTTCAAAAATTTCCAAACTTTAGGTTTAGGGATTAGCATTTTAGGGTTAGCATTAGTGTTAGGCTAACGTGCTGTTATTAGGGCTATGGTTACAGTTACGTTTCTACCAAGCCTTATAACTGCACTCTCTTCGTGTGTTAAAGGTGGCATATTAATAAGGTTTCAAATATTGATGTTTCACAAGCATACCTGTAGCCACTGCCTAAATTTTTGGCTAGCCTTTCACCTAATTTCAATTCAGTTTCCAATGAAACACGATTCCTTAATCCTTGCAGTAAATAATTTTTTAAGGCAGTGGCTATAGATAACCCTGCAGATCTTGAAATTTGAAAACTTTTTCACATACGCCACCTGTGACGTAATAGTAACGCACAACAAGAGTGTAGTAGGTTCGGTAGAAACAAAGTAAACGTAAAAGATCAACCCTAAACCTACACTTATTGACTTAACCCTAACCGTAGCCTTAACCTCTAATGCTAACCTAACCTTAACCAATGCTAACTTATCCCTAACCTAACCATTAAGGTAACCTAACCTAATGCTAACCAATCTCTAACCTAACACTAACCTGTAAAGGTAACATGTAAGCCTGAAAAAAAAGTAAAATCGGCAAGGTGAGAGAGTCGAACCGAAAACCATTGGCATAGTAGCCGTAACGCATAACCGCTACACTACAACACAAGACCCATGCCGTTTGAATCACAAACTGACCATTTTATTTGAATTGCGTCAGAATTACGGTGTATCCGTAGTCACTTCCTTTTTTTAATGTGTAATACAGTATATCATTTATCTTTACCTCCATCCAATTGAAGGACTACATAATTGACTTTATTACCAATAGTGGAGAAACGTAGCTTAACGGTTAAGCTAACGTGTGGCCTGCCAGTGCCAATACCAGAAAATGTGGCCTGTAAAGATAAAATGTTTGCCCGGCCCTGGTCTTGACAGCGCTGCTGTGACAACAGAGTACAGTAGCAACTGTAACAGTTTTGTAGCAGACTGTTACACAATTGAATTTCACTTTACAAAGCATTACACCAATTACTGGATTTCACTTTACAAAGCATTGCGCCAATTACTGGATATACATGTATCTACTGTAGAAAAAAATGACATAAAATCTTTAGAGATTCGTTTTCTCAAACCTTGAAGCGTGAAGGATTTGTACAAGAAACCGCCCAGCCCCTTACACCATTGCACATAGCAGGTTTCATCAGTGTTACCACTCTTTTATGAAGAAAAACCCCAGAATTTACCTTGAAAAAATCACAATAATAAAAAAACCTAGACATACAAAAATGTTTGAAAAAAGGCAAAACCAAACTTGAAATGTATGTTACCAGTACTTGCACATAAACACTAAGGTAATATGCATTATTTGCATCATATTTTCAACAAGTTCAAGTCTATTTTTAAACATTACTGACAATTTACAATTTGTAAATACAAGCAGCCTAGCAGCAAATCAAATGTATGAAGAACCATGAAGAAAAGCTAGTTAGATCTTTTCTAAAAAACGTTTAATGTTTTATTTTACTTTCACTTAAAATGCAGAAATTGAAACATGTACATCATACATAATACATTCAAGGTCTTACAGTTTTTTCTTCACCCTGATCAGTGCATTCATTGCAATATTTGACTACGGATTTTAAACATTGAAAACCAATAAAAAGCATTCTCAAAGCATGCACAAGCAGCTTTTGACATATTGACGATAGAGTGCTGACCTGTGCCTAGTCAATGCTTAAACTGTAAACCATTATATTTCAAACATGGGATGGCCTAGCCCTACTCTCATCTGGCAACTGTTGTGTCAGTGTCTACTACAAGCACTAACTCTGCACATTACGCCTGTGAAACTATTGCATTCTTCAATGGAAAATACAGTAATACAACATGCATTTCTAAAATTTCACCAGAGTAAAAAATACAGATTTTCAATAAAAACCCCAGATAAAACAGAAAAAAAACAGATTTAGTGGAAAAACCCAGCAGTGGCAACTGGGTTTCGTATGCGCACAACCCACAACAACACAGTCGGTGACGCCCATGTTCTAAACCAATCAACTGGATATATTTCGCTTGCTGCGCCGTTCCAAAGTCCACCGGCGACAGCCGCCATTATCAACGTGCGCAGCCGGGGCATACATGATGGATAACACTAAAAGGAGGGCCGGTGGGCGGGCGGGCTGGAGGGCTGTGTTGCCGAACGAAAAACATGAATTTTCCGCGGGCTGGCGAGCTGCACAGAAGGGCGGGCCGGCAGGCTA
>Ga0210059_1003683_pt1 | contig 24628 bp, 17 predicted proteins | sample Ectturendosymbi2_FD_188042 | JGI IMG/M metagenome (GOLD analysis project Ga0210059, IMG submission 188042) | Ecteinascidia turbinata endosymbiont from Florida, USA - Sample 2 (SPAdes) (version 2) | ecosystem: Host-associated > Tunicates > Ascidians > Unclassified | place: Key West, Florida...
TGCAGAAACCACATTGTAGGCTAGATTGGTATATGGGTATGTATTCAGAAAGACTTCTGGTTCGATTTCTTTTGGATATCTTGAAATCTTCTCTAGTTGGCTTGGATAATTCTGCTTGGGAGTTTGATTGATGTTGGGAAAGAATATTAGACAAACGATGTTTGGACAATCGAAATGGTACCCAACAGCATGCAGGGGCTGACAAGGGGAGATTGAAAGAATACATTCTCCATCCATCAGCAGTAAAAATAAATTGTAAATCATTTTGTGAAGTGGCTACGCTAATTTTAGCCAAACATTTTTTGCTACTGTAAGAGGATATCAATGGAGATTTGGCTAGGGGTGAGGCTACATGCATGATGCCCAGTAGCGAGATTTGTAGCATTATGGAAGAGCAGAAATGTGCAAGAAAAATATTTAGTTACCACACCTTGCAATATGTATATCGCAATTGCAATTTATCGTCTTTTTAAGGTTGAGCAACTTAAACAAAACATCACATCGCGCTGTAACCCACACTTCCTATAAAATGCATGAAAATAGATGTGTTCTACTTACGAGTGATATGCACGTGCGACCAATGAGATTCACCGTTTTGTGCACTCCAACTGACAGCTCTGATAAAATCCAATTGATGTATTCTACTATATTGCTGTGCTTGTTTGTATCATAGTCTGATAGTAGTGCAACCAATTTGAACTGCAGTACCATGTCCAACAACAAAATTAGGTTTATTAATTTCTAAATCATTTGTAAGGATGAAGCAAAGCGTGATTAGTGTTGCTTTGAGAACACCTCTTAAAAACAAGATTGGGAATGTGTATTTATAAACATTCACTTCCGCATCGGCCCGACAAATATATTCGTTTTCATCAAGCTGTTCCCCCACATTTTACAACAAAATTGCGCCCATGACAAGACGCATTGGTAACCTGGTATGGGATTGGCTGACAATAAAACCGTTACTTTGTACTCGACGGAACTCTGTCTTCTTTGTTGATACAACCATTTTTATGGAAAAATCTTCCTGCGTAGGAAGCAAGCTTGTGTAACGGGCCTACCAACACGAAAACCTTTATGCACAAAGAGCATACAGGCAGTGGTAACTGTGAAATCAGAATACCGCGTTCGTTGCATTGGAAATTATGACGAAGACCAGAAACTTAGCTCACTACGTTAAAGCTCATTGGTCAATGCATGGAATGGGATACTCTTTTACTGACTGCGTTTGGAGGTTTACGATTCAAAAAATTGCGAGTGCATAAGACCAATGAATACAGATCTGTTTGCAATTTGTAACGTCTCCTTTGAACTTCTAATCTTAATGCCTCCTTGGAGAGTCATGCATCCGACGCGACCCATGGAGCGTAACACCCCTTAGTGAGCATTCGGAAAACTCAATGCTACAGCGTGCTTCGTGTTAAAATCGTGTGCATTGCGTAACACTCATTCGTCGATGAGATCACTGGGCATAATGTTGTTTGCAGGGCGATTGTTGTTGGGACACCCAACCCTCCAGAAGGTTGGATTGACATTCCCCTTGGTGAAAGAAGAGTCAACGACCGGATGACGGACGGCTCGTATGCCAGGATGGTCGCGAAACCACGCGTAAGGTGATACTTGAAGTAGCTAGCGGTTGCTCGTCCTGTCTATGTCACTCCCAGGTGATAGGAAATGAAACGCTTATGTTTTCGTTTTATATGATGCAGGTACGATGTAGCAACTGGCGAAGAAACGCGCGTGGCATCGCCAGGTGGTGATCCAGCCGTGACTTACTACAGAGTAATGGACGTTAACAATGGCGTTTCGCTGCTAGAACTCCGTCCTGAGACATGTAAGTTCCTTGCGCGAGTTCCGTTGTTTATGCTTCGACATTCGGCGCCTTTCCTTTGCATTATCTCATTGACCTGTACTGGCGGCAATCCCACACTTTGTCAAGAATCCATCTGTCCTGGAGATTAGGTGATTCGTTGTTTTTTAAAATCATTTGATTCGCTCCGTTTGTTGTGGGCCTGGGAAAATGGAATCTCGTTAACCTGTGCTTTGTGTTCTAACGAACCTGACCCACTCTAATAGCTATCCATCATCGGCATCTGTTGTTGAGTTTTTCGAGCATAGTGAAATCAGAATTTGTTGCCATTTTTTGAGTCGCTGCTTAAGCATTACCATGTGTGCCAACAAACAAGATGTGAATTATTGCCGATGATGGATAGCTATAGGTAGAGTGGGTCAGGTTCCTTAGAACACAAAGCACAAAATCATTCGTGTTTGGACGTCGAGCAGACAGGACGTGTTTTTTCTGCTCTGACAATTGAGTTCCCTGCAACATGTTTGCCTAAAGGACAAGGCATGGATGCGAGAAACACGCGCTCTCGAAAGGCGATTGAAACCTTGTCACAGGCAATCAATGAACCTCCCTTGAAAGACGTGCATGCTATGTTGCTGTCTGTAATACAGAGTCTTGCTTCTATTGAAAATGACTTATTGAAACGTGTGACAGCAATTGAAGAATGCGTTGAAAATGCTCACTACAGAGTATCAGAACTAGAACATCCACTATCTTCATTGCAATGTCAGTTTAAAGAAATGCAGACCACTAGAAAGGATGAGAATATTATACAAGAGTATCGCTGAAAAGAGTACAACGTTCTTTTTCATGGATGGCCCCAGAAAGGCCGCATCGAAAACCATGACCAGACTGAAGCAGTAGTCAGAAAGTTTTTAATTGAAGAATTACGTGTTCCCCCTACGCAAGTGGATGCAATAAAATTCAGTAATGCCCATCGACTGCCACGTAGAATTTCTGCTGTCAACTCGGAAAGTGCTAATAACTCTGATAATGAAGAACGTACCTCAGATAACCAAAAATACAGCCCTATTGTGGTTAAACTGGCAAGCATGAAAGACAAACACTCATTACTAAAACTAGCACCGGATGGCAGGAAAATGAAAGTCAACATCACAAGGCACATACCGATGGCAATGCAGGTTCAGAGGAAAACCCTTATGAAGACAGCTTCAAGGCTATACAACCAAGGGAAAAAAATCAGTGGAAAGTGGTTGGCAGTGAATATTGCCTTTATGCCGACAATGAACGGGTGGTTCCTTAATGTAATCAGTACAACTTGTTGTATCAACGAATTTCTTTGTTTTCGCCGGCTATTCAGTAAGTTGCAATTTCGTTTATTTTTTTAAGCTAAATATCGAGTTTCTGACCCAACCGATTAAATTGTGTAAATATTTTTCCATAAATACGTTTTTTTTGTTATAAAAGTAGTGCTCCCATCTCATGGTTTATCATAATCTGTTTCTCGTCTTCTAAGAATAACTGCATCATGTGCTATACTCACTTGCTTTCTTATAATATCTGTTTCTTGAAGTTGTATCTCAATTTTGCACTACTCTTAAGTTATATGCTGCTAACCCCATTGTAGATGTAACAAGTTTACAAATCGAGTAAATGATGATAATAGCTTCCGTTTTTAAAAAATATTTCCTAATTAATGAACACCTTAATCAAATCTTTCCTTTATAAGTTTTCTGTTTCTGAACTCTGTAGATTGTGCATTTTACCATCAACTTCGATTATTAATCTTTTGTTATGATGATCATGCATGATTTAAAAACCTGCCATATAAACGCTCGTAGTATTTATGCGTCAAGGTGTCATAACAAACTTGATGAATTAGCTATCGTAGCGTCTGTTCATGATTTTGATATATTGTGTGTCACAGAAAGTTGGCTGAGCTCTAATGTCGATAATTCGTGCGTTCCATTGTCTGGCTATTCAGAACCTTTCCGTCTTGACCGAAACTCCCACGGTGGTGGCGTAATGGCCTACGTGAAAAGTGGTTTATTTTGTAATCGTAGACGTGATCTAGAAAAATCTGGTGTTGAAATTGTGTGGCTAGATTTTAAATTAAACCATCGTAACCGGTTACTCATTGCGGTATGTTATCAACCCCCAAATATTGCTGCAGCGGATAGGTTCTTGTTTCGTATGTGTAGTTCCAACGTGATTAACGACTCTTTGAGTGATGCTTCGACCACCATTCTTTTTGTTGGTGACTTTGATGATCATTCTATGGGCAAACCGTTTCAGCAATAAACTGAGTTATTTCGTTTATTTAGCATGTTTAATTTTCACCAGTTTATACAATCACCCACTAGGGTGCTTATATTCTTGATTAGTTTGTCACTAATAACTTTCGCCTCGTCATAAATCTTGATGTTTTACCTCCTTTAAGAAATCTTGACCACTCTCTTACTTTTTTGAATTAAATTTAAAATTCTGAACTGATTTCCCTTCATCCATCAAATGCTGGAATTTTTCTCGAGCTGACTTCAAGAAACTGAATGAAATTTTACTTATAGCACCCTGGAAAGATATCATAGGTGCATCTCCTACACCAGACATTGCCTTGACGAACATTACTGACGTAATAAACCAAAGTGCTTGTGCTTGTATTCCCTTTAGAATAATTGAATTGAACAAGTCAACTTCTGTAGATGCTAAACCCTGGATCAATCAAAATCTAAAGAAGATGATCCGCAAAAGGCGTAGATACAGGTATTTGCCAAATGGCGACAGACACAATGTTGCCATCACCGTCTTGCCTATAATCGCCTTCGAAATAAAATTCAGAGATACATAAAGGATCGTAAGAATCAGTATGACCAATTTGTTCTCAGTAAGCTGGATTCATTATCAACATCTCGACCTGACTTCTGGAAAACTCTCAAAGATTTGCTTGGCAAAAGTTGTTACTCAAATGCTCCTTTGATCCGTGGCGACACTGTTCACTATGACATGACATCAAAAGCAAATATCTTTAACGAATATTTTTCCTCCATTTCCACCGCACCTGACTCCGTACTGTCTAAAAAACTTCCTAGATTTCATATGTGTACTGATTTATGCATTCCTCCCCTCTCAATCGAGCCCCTTAATGTTTACCATGTACTACTATCTCTTAATCCTATTAAATCGAAGGGCTTTGATAACTTGCCTAATAGACTTCTTAAAAATTGCGCTCAATCTCTTGCCACTCCTTTCAGTCTTCTCTTCAACTTCATCCTAGCCACTTACCTACAGCTTGGAAAATTGCGTCAGTAATTCCACTTCACAAATCCGGATCTTTGCATGATGTAAAAAATTACAGACCGATTTCTATTCTTCCCTCTCTATCTAAAGTTTTGAAAAGCTAATCCATAAACACCTTTACAGTTATTTTGAAACCAACGATTTGCTTTATAACTGCAATTCTGGATTCCGCAAATACCACTCCACTACATCTAATATATTAGAAGTTACTCATAAACTTCTCGTGGCCAAAGATAGTGGTTGCTCATCGCGAGTTGTGTTTTTGGATATTTCTAAAGCTTTTGACTGAGTCATTCATTCTGCTCTCTTCAAGTTGCGTCAGCTTGGCGTGACAGGTTCTGTTTATAACTTACTGGAGTCCTACCTATCAGGTTGGTCGCAAGTCGTACGTTTAGGAAATTTTCTTTCTGACCATTTACATACAAATTGTGGCGTACCTCAAGGATCCGTACTTGGTCCCTTACTTTTTTTAATATATGTTATTGACATTGGTACAAACATTAAATCTTCAATTTCTCTATTTGCTGATGATACTATACTTTTATGTTCTTCTAAAAACCCCAGTGCTTTACATACTACGTTATCTAATGACCTACATCAGTTGGAGATGTGGTCCGATTTGTGGAATGTTACTTTTACTGCTGCAAAAACCGAAGTTCTTACCATTACAAATAATCCATCTATTCATCCTCCACTACGATTGTGCAATCAAGCACTAACTGAAACGGCTTGTTAACCATCTAGGACTTATTTTTCATCGGTCTCTGACTTCGGCATTTACACATCTCAACCCTGCATCACAGAGCAATGTCAATAATTAAACGCGTTGAAAAAGATTAAGAACTTTCTTCCCATGTATTCACTTTTTGTACTATCGTGTATATGTTTTGTAGACATTTTGAGGCTTAGTTAATATGTGCAATGTGCGTCTTCTGCTCCACGTTTGTGATTTTGTGTAATTAATCTTTTTGTGTTGCCAGCCGCTAAGCACCAACTGCGAGTCCACACAGCGGATTGTCTGAACTGCCCCATTCTCGGCGACCACAAGTACTCCTCATTTGGAAAACTTGCTCCTCAACAGTTACCTGGCAAGATTCTGAGACGATTCGGCTTGCCAAGGACAAAAACCCGTTACATCCCTCTGCACCTCTTTCACAGCAGCATTCTCATACCAGGTGATGCGTTTTGGCATCTTGTCCATTTTTACACTTTCGACTGGGGTCAGTACAGACGTGTCGTCAAACAAACTCTGCTAGGTGTTGCAAATGTTTTTGGTGAAGTTTTATTAGTCACACTTTTGTTGGGGGGTAAGCACTTATGGCAACGGTCATGAACCAATAGCGTCAGGGCCTTTCAGAGAAGAGTCGAGTGTGAAAGAAAAACTGCTCACTCCCTTAGGTTTTGGCTGACTTGTTGACCTCGTGGTCATTTTGCCAATCCTCGCATTCTTTGAAGAACGAAATGTTTTATACCACGCGTAAAAATATAATTGATTGATTGTTCCCTCTGCTGCCAGTCCAAGTCTTGGATAGGTGATTATAATGAGATGGCCATAAAATAACTTTGAAACACTTTTCTTTATATGAAATATTGCCATAAGTTCCACAGACAAAATCAAGAGCGAACGGAGTGACACCTCCTTTCCAAGACAGTGTATCTCATAATTTTTTCTTTCAAAAATGATATGAACTAAGAACTCAAAATGGCAATATGTTTGATCAAACGTGAATATGGGCGAACAAAAAAAACTTCAGAAGTACCGGTCGCGTTCCTTTCTATGTTTTAAGCATCGACTAATGAGCTCTGAAATGCTGACTGCGGTTTCGAGTATGCAGGTGTTCAAACCTCAGTACGCATAGCAGCTCAGTTAAAATAGCAATATAGCGTAAGTAGCCATGTTTTCAGTCAAGCTGCGCAGTTGACTCTCAAAGAAAGGCATACAACTTGAAGCTAAATCAAGATCAGCGTATTCATCTGTAGATCGGCGTGATTGAACCAACTGCTGTACCGGATCTATCATTAGCTGAAATTACGAAGGAGTCCGAAATCCTTAGCGTGATTGCAAGAGCTGTACAAATGATGAAATACTTTCGAAAACAGCTACAAGGAATACCGTACCCTGACCTTGTTAACTTCACGTCGATTCAGACGTTCCTGGACTGGCGCGATTTGTAAAACTGGTGACGCTAAAAATATTTCAAAAAGTGCATTGCAAATTTTTAACATGTTTCTAAAAATTTTTTCACGTTTGGAACAAAAAGTCTCAAGAAACATGTTTCAAATTGAAAAGAAGACATTGAATAGAAGCACATTACTCATCCGGGTCACAACTGAAAGTTACTCAAGTTGGTCTAAATCACCAGGGTGTCGGAGGTTTTTGGGTGGAGTCGGAGCCGGCTTCCTAACAACACTAGGAGTCGGAGTCGAATTTTTTTGTCCGACTCCGGAAGTCTATTTAGATCATTTTTTACATCTCCTAAGTTGGGAAGTCCTGTTGAAATGGTGCAATTTCTTTTGAAACTTTTGTTGAAACAGATTTCTTGCTGTGCACCACGATTTCCATTGATTGTAACGAAATTGTTAACAGCCAAATTTCATTCCATTTATGTTAAGGAGTCGGGAATCGGAAATTAAGGAGTCGGCAATCGTAAATTTGACATCTGACTCCGCAGCCCTGTGCATCACGAGTCGAAGAGAGACTTGGGTGAAACATAAATTGCTTAGCGGGATATATACACTTTTATTTGTGAGGTGCTTCAACCGATTCTGAACTCACCAGGCATTATTTTGGTCTCCTCATTCATCTTTTATCACTACACTGTTATGCCAACTGGCCTGTGGGCTGATTTCCCGGGAGTAAATCTTTGTATGGGGCATGTGTTCATTAAGGGCACAGAAAATCTTCGTGATGTAAATGAAAAAAAAAAAAATTCACGGCAAGCAACTTTTTAATCTTCAACAGAGATGCATGATTTTTGGCTGCAACTATGGCCCGTAGTCAGATTGATTAGAGCTCGAGGTGTTAAGATGGACATAAAGCGAGAGAAATTATCTGGAACGTCGCGTGCGTGCAACGCGCAGGATGAAGTTGCACGTTAAAGCCTACTTGTCTTAGCGTAAGGTCATTGCTCTGTCTTGTATTCATCGTGTGTATGCCTCAAACTGACCCACAAAAATGACAATAAAAACTGCAAACCGGCCCTGAAAATGTGTAGTTGGTTTGGCGGCTCATCAGTCGATGAAAGCCTCGTCCAAGTAAAGATCTGCCTACGAATAATTTTTCGATTTATTAGGATTTGTGTTAAATCATGTATGTATGTTTTATTCAGACGTTTTTCCAGAAAAGCGAAAACCGCACTTGATTGTTGGTGCACCCATACCCCGTCACATGTACCGCGCTATGAAGATGTTCGGTGTGCGTCCTGGAAAACCGTCCGAGTGGAAAATTAAAAACACGGTCCCTTCTGATGTTGAAGCAAAACCCCGTGATCCCAGTAATCCTCTTTACGTGGATGTCACCAGGTTGGATCAGTCAGAACCGCAAAAAGTAAGCCCTGCGGATGAGAAACAATGCATAAAAGTTTTTCGTCCTCGAATTGCAGTCAAGTACAAACGATTCTGACTCTGTCTTTCTGTGTCCACCTGTTCTTCGTGATTGAATAAACTGTGTTTTTTATGTGTGATTGTGCGTATGTAACTGATAATTTACTGCTTCTAGTTCTAGTACTTTGTTCAGTTTTAACATCAGGTAAACGTTTTGGATGCAGTTTATTTCCCGGTCAGCGCATACAGCTCAAGGGCGAAGAGAGTGTAAAGAAAGGAATAAGCAAACATATACCATGAATGCGTCGCAGGTCAAAACAGACCTGCTCCAACGCAAGACAATACATTAGACGAGACAAATGACATAAAGGCACCAACATTGAATTCTACCGCCCAAACAATGAATGCTACCGCACCAACATTGATTTGAACAACACTGACATCCATTTCAACAGCGTATGCCGTGGACTGAACAATATCAACGCAGTTTGAGTAAGTTAACAGTCCACAAACATGACGATTCACAAGGACAAGACAAATTAGCAGATTTGCTGATTCGACTTCGCATTCTGTTCCCCAACCAGAAAGGCGGAAGTCGAACAGCTGAAAAGGGACAGGAAAGGTTATAGTATCTACAGAGCCGGTGCAACCTGCGTCCGATAGGCGCCCCAGATCGTCTATGGTGCAGGTTCAGTCAGCTCGGAAAAAGAATAAAGATTTGAGCGCCTACATCGCCTACGACTAAGGTGCGGAAAACGTAAATACCGCTGCTTGACTGCCGACACTTCGTCGCGCGCTGGAAGCGTCTCGGTCTTCTCGTCAACAATCGCGTGGAAGCGCTATCTGCGAAGGCAGCTGAGAAAACCGGTGTGCCGCGTCGCGTGACGTGCCGGCGCAACAATAATACGTATCAGCACTGGAAGTACTGATTTATTGCCCCGGATGAAGGTGATAATGTCCCCGGAATCCGTCCGCAGCGGACTGCATGAAAGTCTTCCCATTGTACACGTGGCAGTTTCGCCAAACAAACTGCCGCGAGCACTGCCTTCTTCATCACTGCGTCTCAGTTGAGTCGCGGGTGTCTCGTGGTTCCGCTTCAGCGGAGCGCTTTAACAGCACGTCATTGGGAAGCTCCCACGATTCGCCACGTCGCCAAGAACGGGCCTTACCGATAGGCACATTCAGTCATCCGCCAATCTACGAGCACGTGAAGAGTGCAGCTTAAAAGCGACAGATAGTAGACTATGAGGAAGAAGGATTACGATATAGAACGTGCACGACACGGGAATAATAAAAAAAAAAGAAAATGAAAGACACATTTGTAAGACACGTATTGCCGAAATCACGTCGACGATCAGTTTATCATCACTGCGTAAAAAACAGAACACTCGATTGTTCAAGTTGTAACAATAAATCTCTTTATTTTAACACCAATTGGTATAACGCCAGTGTAGTTGTTCAAGCAGTAAAGAGTTAAGCAATTTCAATAATTGCAATGGAAATAACACCATTTAAGCGAACGTTCACAACAACAAATGCTATTAAATAGGAAAACATTTAAAGTCAAAAGAGCTGGGCGAGGAACAAATTAAATTATGCTAGAAGGTACATGTTGTTGATTGCAACGTCACGTATACGTGTTTCGTCCAGGTCGTCCGTCATAGCAGTCAGTCCGGGTAAGTGGTCGGTTTAGCGTCGTCATCACAGGCCTGGTTCAGCACCGCAGGCAGACGAATGACACTCGCACTCGAGCGCCACCTCGTAAACGTAGACCTCTGTTGATCCATCAGGACACTGGAGGTCGACAGAGCGCTTGTCGCTCTTCACCATGCTGCAGCAAGAGCACTGCTTCTGGAAAACTCCGGCTTCCGATGAGAAAATAGATGCGCTTTTGCACGCACCCTCGCACATGGTCACGTTCACCTTTCCAGCAGACGTGCAGCCGCCGTGCTCTATTTCCTCCATGAAATCGATCACTGGGCGACACTTGTTCTCCGTTATTTCTCCTGAACAACATCAAGGGATTAATGCAATCAATATGATGAAATCTCGTTTTGAACACAAAACTCATAACAAAGAGATTTTATCATGTGATATTTAAACTAAACCACAAATGTAGACGTTCAGTGCGGGCCAAGTTCATTTCTGCGCACTGCTGAGGGTGCTTCGTTTGAAAGCGACGTAAAGCAAGTGTTCGGAAGCATTGTTTGTAATGCGCGTAATGTGTAAAGCATACTTTAGCAATGTCGATGGGCTGGCTCTTTGGATTTGCTGAATCCGTTGTGTGAAACCGCATTTTCGGAACCATTTTGACGCAGCAAAATTTAACAATATCATCCTAAACTTAGGATACTTGCTTCGTAGCAACATCCCCAATTTTTTTCTATGTCATCCATGCACAGAACTAAAAAGACAATAATTAACGGTAACTTACGGCGAACGACTGCATCGCACTGTGATCCACCAATTATTAGGAATTCAAATTACCCGATATTCGAAACATGGTAAATAATTAAATCTAATACCCTGGTTTGGGTGTTCGTTTGTGTAGCCTTATAAGGTTTCAAACATCGCTAGCTACATCATAGTTTTCATGAAAGCGTGCTGAGCTATCTGAATGTTTGAACGTTCATCGTGAAAAAGGGTAGTATAGTGAAACGCACGGGTAGAGAAGCGCGATGGATTTTTCCACACATATCTAATCATTTGCAGTGCACGAGTGTGCTCATGCAATAACTAACGTTCCATGGTCACGAAATGGACACGGCAAAGGCATGCAAGTATCCTAGCGCTTATTTTTCTGCAATATTATTAGAATTTGCAATAAAATCACGAGTTTACCCATTTAAGATAGATTGCTGAAAGTAGCACAACACTCAAATCCAAATCAGTTGAAATTTTATGACGAAAACTATTATTGAAAACCATCATGCACAGCGTCAGTTACATTTGCGTTGCCGTTCCTTTATTGAGAGAAAGCATTTTTAGATGGTTCGTGTATAAGCAATATGTTATCGCATTAGATTCAATATGAAGTTTTTCGAAAACTTCTTGCAAAACAATTAGATTGGCAGATAATGCTTAGGCAAAGGAGCAGTCAGTTCAAGCACCATTGAGAGATACCGCACGATTCACGGCAAGGTTATCCACAGTGTGAGCTCCAGTTCCTTTTCTCCATTTGTGGTTGATGCCCCTGAATGGAAATGGGAAATGAATATTTTAGTCTTTTGTTAAATGTGGCCGGTCCCTCGTTTTGTGTCATGCCTCCCACCAACCAAAATGTAGTGATTCGCGTCGTTCACGAGCAACTGCTTTCGAAACGAGCGTTGAAACACTTACTTGTAATACATTGCGAGCAGCAACCATCAGCGGTCGTTACAATGTTTTCGGGCGGGCAGAGTGGATCGACGGGGACACAGGCAGGAGCACTGCACTGACTGTAAACCTCGTTCGAGATTGGATCGATCATGCACTCGCACGATGTGCACACATCGTCTGGAAAAATAATGAAAGCGTCACCGGAGTATAGTCTATTCTATTAGATCTGAGCGAATATAGTATGCTTCAACCGATCAAGTTATCTAGAGTCTAGACTGTGGAATATAGAACAAACGTTATTTTAATCGTTGTGCACTCTGTCTGTCGTGCGCTAAATGCTGATTAACTGCAGAGGTCAGACCAAGTGAAAAAATCAACAACCTGTAGCCAACCAGGTCTGTCCAGGATGATATTGCTTTCCTTCAAAGTGACAGACGGTAGCCACGCATTCGCCGCAACACTTTCCTGCCTCAGGCACGTAGGTGTAGCCAGAACCGCACGTCGGGCACTTGTACGCAGTGCAGGACGACTTGTATTCTCCACTCTCGTCAGGCAAGGAAGAACAAGAGCATTCCGTGCAAACGTCCTCTTGCCATGTCGTTCCTAACAAAGTGGATTTTTAACAAACAATCGCAGGAAGACATCATACTTGATTTGGTCAAAAATTCCAGCGAAGGCACAAAGTTAAAAAAAGTTTTTTGAAGCTACGGAGGCCTCGCCTAAAAAATGCTTCTAAGAAACGATAAAAGTCAGCACTTTTGCAAACTTTCCGACTTCACAGTAAATGCGAAAATATGCCACGCAACTTGGTGAAGGTCGTGCGCTGTCGAGCACCGTGATTACTATTCTACGGATTGTGGTCTGCGTCTTGGATAAAATGGCTCTTTAACGTGAACAATTTTATCAACCTTTAAACGTGACTTTTACTTTCTGAGGTGGCAGGAGCCGAACATATGCGCAAAGGTTGCATAACATTTTTTCTATCTGGCACAAGCTTTACTTTTGACTCTCACCAGGAGCATGAGCGTCTCCATTGTAGAGGCACTCAGTCGGCGGCGAACACTCGCGTGTGACACATCCACATTCGTCGGTTGTATCAGACGCTCTCCATCCCTCCTTGCATGCTGCGGGCTCTTCGCACGCATTGCATTCACACACAGCAGTCTTGCAGCAAGGGTTAATAACTTTCTCTGCCAGGTGGTAGTTCGACGGACAGCTGTACTCTCCCCGATCGCATGAAGCTGCAACGATATAGAAATTCGTGTCTATTATTGCTTCGCTTATGCCACAAAAATCGAAGCGGAGTGAACCAAAAATAAACTGCAGTTTCGCAATGTATGCTTTTATTTCGATGCAGACCAAGAAAATTGCTGCATTTGATGCCCAAACCTCCACACCCACCTCCACTTTCTACTTAATTCCACAGCGTATACATCAAATTTCTAGACTATAAATGAAAGAATTTCAACAAGATTACTTATTTATGAGCCAGAGTTTATTGTTCGTATGAATTGGTGTTTTTTTCCACGACATAATTGGTGACGAGAGAGAAATAATGCTTACTGACTTTCTCAGGGATGTTGCTTATAATTTACAGCTCTTTTAAGGCTCAGAGTCAGGTTGCAATTTGAAAGCCACTTAATGAGTTCACTGAAGAAATATCTATCATTGATAAATGCTGTTTTGGTTGCAACAACCGAACCAACGATCAAAAGGAAACGTACTAACAAAGCTACTTCTATGGTTTTTATGGGTCGAATAAAAGCGGCAGCGTCCGGCCGAAGCGGTGCAAACATTTTACTACAAAAGCAATATAAAAAGCACGTTAATGCCGCCAGCCTTCCAAAATTATGATCAAAATCTCTCTTCTGACATCATAGGAAACAGTATATAGTACTTACTCAGATATCAGGGCAATTACAAACGTTCTGATTCGTGAAGGAAATAGCAAATGTGTTATTACAAAGCGACTGGCAAATGTACAACTTATGCTTCTGAGAAGTATAAAAATTATGTTTCTACATCTTCTGTAGTTTGCAAGCAAATAGCAAAATACGCATTGATGAATCAAACGACTTGCTATCATTTACTCACAGCTGTCGCATTCGCATGCGTATGTGGCGCAACATTCGCCTGGATTTGTCTGGTATTTCCTTTGGTAAGGTTCGCAAGTCTCTATATCAGCTGGGCAGCTTCCCACATCACAGACGCAGATCTGTTCCACTTCACTTGCGCAGCACTCTGGTAGTCCAGGAGCGCGGACTTCTTTTCCAGTAGTAACCGTCCTGCAAAAAAATTAATTAACCAAGATATTAGCTGTGTTACTTGCGGGCTAGAGAAAATGGGGCATCTGACCAAGGCATCAGCGCCTTTCTATTAAAAAATCTGACCAAGGCATCAGCGCCTTTCTATAAAAAACACAAATATTTTTGTGGAACTAGTCATGGCGTGGTGTTTCTTGTAGATATTGTTTTCACCTATCTTCCCAGCGCTGAATGTTGGATGAAAATAGCGCAAGTAAGAAATACCAATTAAATTCTTAATTTTTCAAATAAAGTGTTTGTACTGCACACATAGAGTTCTCAGAAAAAACAGTGAAGTAAAAAACTGAAATCGTCCAAGACGAACAAGAGTTACCTTCCTGCATTGGCATTGGAAGCGAGGGGGCAGAGGAGGTTGCAGCCTCCGAACTGTTTTTCTTTCAAGCAAAAATCATTTCAAACATTTTTTTAATTAGTAGTAAACCTGGTAAGTGGTTCACTCTTCTAGTAATTTGAATTCCTACCTTTAATGCGTTGTCCCATGGTTTGAGAACCTGTACTATCAAAAACATTCATCTTTGAAGTTCTTCCTGATTTTTATTCAGGTCTGCAACTTGCTGTGGACAATGGTGAGTTTACATTGCTTTAAATAAGAATTCCTATCAATGTGATAGCTTTTCTTGTTCAATATATCTTGTTTGCTTCAATTGTTTTGTCAACTGCCATAATATATATTACCTTGAACTTCGTACATTGTGGATCAACGAATCTTTTTGCACCGGTAGCATTTAAAACGAAAGTAAGAGCTTTTCCAATGTTACCTCTACAAAAAACGTTCTTTGCACTGTCATTAAATCCTTGGCTTTATAAGCCATATTTTGCCGGAATCGTAATTACAAAAATTTTTTTTCTTAATTTAACTTTTTTCTGGTACCAATGGGGTGAAAGTTGCATGAGATTTGTATTTTTAATTCAAAGAGAAGTTAAAGTGCAAAATTTTAAAAAAATCTAATTTCATGGCAAGAACATACTTTTTCGGGTAAAACGCTGTAGCCCAAGATTTTTTCCCCTACACTTACGCTTTCCTCAAACGAATCAGAAATGCAGTTGCCGCTCGAGCAAAGAACGGTGTAACGTGCTTTCTAATCGGTTATTGCAGATCGAAAATTAGGAAAGCGGCAGAGAAGCGGTAGCAGAGGGAGGAAACAAAACGACTGATTGAAATGATGAAATTCTTTAAACTGGCAATTGTTTAAAAAATCTTTTGCGTGAGGTCACCAATTCTCAAAAATGTATGAATTTACGTTCCACCGGAACCGTCTTGCGCCAAAAAATATCTCGGCAGCTGCTGCATTCTAGCACAGCATCGCAAAAACGTCAGCTGATCACAACAAAAGCCATACCTGTATCCTGGAAGAGACGGGCAAGACACAGTTTTGGTCGCTGGGCACTGACTTTCGTCGCAGAGGCACTCGTAGACTTCGCAGCAGGCGTCGGCTGTGCTGGTCTTCTCCAACTTGTAGCCAACAGCACACTCACTAAGTGGCGGTTGACACTGGCTATGGTCGCACTGGCATTCGTAGGTAGGACAACACTCGCCAGGATTGGAAACAACAGCAATTTCTCCTCCTTCGCATTCTGGTACGGGACTGGACGGGCAAGCGTCACGTGAGCAGACACATTCGTACGTCACGCAGCACCGTTCCTCTTCGACGATGCTAAGCACATGTCCAACGGCGTCGCAAGTGGGCTGCTGCGAGCATGTTTCTGGCTTGCACACACACGTTGCTGTTGGGCAACACAAATCAGAATCCACCACTTCAAGTTCCTCCCCTGCCTCGCACGCCTGCAAAGTTAGGAAGAAAAACATAATATTTCAATAAACTGTTACATGTTTCCTAGCTTCAAGCTGGCACGCGTTTAGAAAATTTCATGGTGTTTGGCAAACAATGGCCCAGGTTGCAAAAACTTGGCTCCTGACGGACCGAAAATGATAAAGAATTGCAAAGTCAATTAATGCTGACAGGCTAAATCTAAATTTTCGTCATTGTTATCGGCGAACTTACAGTAGATCAAGCTTTATTCTTAAAACCGCTGACAACATCACAGAAGATTCTCGAAGATCTGTTTCACTATTCAAGATTCAAGTGTAATTTCGAATAACTGCGAAGCAATCGCTAGGTTCGGTTTACCGGCACTGGAACGCTGGCACATGTTTCTGGATTGCATTCGCATGTGTACGTCAAACAGCAGTCACTTGGTCCGGATGGTGTTGCTTTCCATTCTTCGCCAACAGAGCACTTAGGCCGAACGATAGGAGGGCAACGCAGACCAGCACACAAGGACTGGTGATTCTTTGGCAAACAAACGTACGCAGGGCAACACACAGAATCGTCAGTAGCTCTTGCCAAGTTCTGAAAATAATATGAAGTTCAATAAATTGTTTACGCTCGCCATCTCGTGTGTAAGAAAACAATCTTTCATGTGCTACCGAGGAATTGTTTTCTACTTCATTATACACGAAAAAGTTTACCTCCTCCGGTCCGCACACCGGTTCCGGCGGGCAGGTGACCTGAGACTGCAGGATAGATGAGTCTGGCTGGCACGTGGCAATAATGCATGGATCAGATGCAAAACACCACTGTTCGCCTGGTTTGCGTCCAACGCCAGTTTCGTCATCGCAAACTGGGCACTCTGATGATGCAATGCATTTTCCATCCAGCAATACCTAGTAAAGCAACCACACGTGTGACGGAGTTGCCTTTAGGCAAATATTCTGTTGCCTGCATTTGGTGTTCACTGCAACTTTCGAGCAGAAACGCAGGCAACGGCATCAGCAACAATCGTGTTGCACAGACTGTTTTTGTTGATCTCCCTATGTAGGATTGCTCCAATCGCACCACCAAGGTGAAGCTCCAAGCATTTCTAAAGTTTAATATTAATAAACAGATTTGTCCATGAGAATGGGATTCCCAAGAGAATCCCATGGGATAGGACAGCTGACTTGAACTTTGTTTGTGTCCCGGCGTTAGTAATTTTACGTCAAATAGCAGGAATTATGTGAAGATGAATAACATTATCCTATGTTAACAACATAATAAGCATTTCTCGTAGAGGCTGAGTACCAAGGCGAAATGATGAGAGGCTACCGACAATAAGATTGTTGGGCCGTTTATTCGGTGACAGTTAGAAAGGGGTAACCCAGTTTTCACTGCCCCCTTGCCGATTTTTTGGGTGTTTTATACCTGGATCAGTAAGGGCTAGACACCAGACATGCGCTTGATATAATGTACTACATATTATTAGTTTCGTGGGAGCCCGTGGGATGCAGTCACAAGTTGTCTGGAATGGTAGAGACAGAAAAAATTTTTCCATATACAAGCCTATTGATAAGAAGCACGGCAAAGAGCTATATTAGGCAGTTTAAGCGGCTGACCACCAGACGAATTGATGTAAACCAAGCTAGCACATACCTTTCCATCAACACAGAAACATCCCTCGGTGTTGAAAACATGGTCGATGACGTTGTAAGTCTTATAGTTGTCGCAAGTTTTCATAACGCTCGGTCCGCAGCCGTTGTATACAAAGTCAGCAGAGCAGCCACTGTAAGGACAGAAGTCGGCCGTACGCCATTCAATGCACTTTCCGACTCGCGAAGCTGCACTTACATAAGCCGCAAAGACGGAGCAGCCCGGCCAGCTTGCTGATAAAGCCGCATCAGGCTTCAGTACCGGCAGGTCAGCAATGGTGCGAACACAAGTGTCAATGTATTCGGACGGATCCACCACGCCAGTAAGGTCAGCGAACTTACTGCCGAAGTATCTTTCGCACGTGCTGCGCACCAAAGCGCTTCCCGCACCGGCGATGAGCGCTGCGTCAGGCAGGGCGTCACTCAAGCAAGACGGCGAGGAATCCGCAAGGCCACCTGCTGCTCCGGTGTCATCCACCAACCAGTGGTTGAAGAACGAGGCAAGGTCATCGCCACTAGCAGTTGAGGTCGCCGAGACCGGGGCAACCGCGTAACTTCCCACCCAAAGATCGTTGCTCATGTCTCCGTCCGCAAGTCCGCAAAGACCCTGGGTCTTGCCAGCAAACTTGGCAGGTACTGTCACTGACCAAGTGTCGGAAACCTTATCAAACACGACTTTTACTCCAACGTTCTTGATCGTCACGGTTACAGTGGAGCCAACTTCTTCAGCAACGAAGCTGTTGGGAACGTCTGTTACCTGAAACAACAACAAAAACCGTAAACTATTGTGATGTCAGCGGATACCAAACACTAGATACATTTGCTGACAAGCAGGTACGCTTTATTGTTCTTCTGTCGCTTTAACTGGAACAAGCTAGGCTACGATGACATACTCCAGGAACTTTTATTATGCCTTCGTACGTGCTAATAGTCAGGATAACATAATTTTGAATCCTGATACTTAGTGGGAGCAAATTTTGTGAGTCCACGATTACAATTTTTACTTAAAACAAAACTGCAACGCAGCTCAAAAATTTTAGCCGTTGTTGCGAGTCAAAACAATGTGCAGACTTGCGAACAATGGACGCACATTTCTTATCACGTAAACCTCATAGCGGTATAGTCATACTGTCAAAAACACTCGCTGCAAACATAAATTTATTGGACAATGCTACTGTTTGTTAGAGGCTAGTAATCTGGTGCAAAAAGTCAGTGCATTCATTCAGACACCGGAAAATGCGCAATTGCCTTTAGGTTGAAACGCCGATGTTTCTGCAGCCTAATATGGATTCACAACGATACTATCGACCCAAAGCAACAAGAATCGTCCATGTGTAGCCTAAAGGTCAAAAACATTCCGTACAATTTTATCGTGCCGCTCCACGGGCCTGTAGGTTAAAGCTATAGAAAAACCACTCAGCGACAGTTTGAATGAAATACCGCCAAACGGACCTCGCTGTCTTTTTTCACAGTCAGCACTTCTGACGTCAGAGTGTCAGTAATTGCAAGTGCCTTGGTACAAATAGAACCGCCGCAGTGACCTCTGATGACAGACACTTCAAAGTCAAGTCCGAAAGCATCCTGGACCAAAACGTGCGAGCACGGACAAGATCGCGCGTAGCTGTAGCCGTCGAAGGTGTGGATTCGACTGCTGCCAGCATAGCCTCGACATACGACTGCCAATGAAAACGGGAAGTTTAGAATGTAATTTAGTTATTGAGAAGAGTGCAATGGTGGAGTTGCAACGTAAACGTTTCATGCAATCGCAAAAAGCAAGAACATCTGCAAGCCATAAGTTACTTAAAATAGAGCTTGACTTACAAAAAGTTTAACGGAAAAGAACATGAACTGCTTAACGGGCTGAGAAACGATTAGTGGTTGCCCCGTAGATCAAGCAGTAAAGGAAGTTGGCAAGTGATAGACACTAGACCAAACGAGTCGGGACAATGCGTCCAATAACGGATACCATAACTTCCCAGCTACAATTTTTGAAAACTCGAGCGCAAGGGATACAACTTCAACGTAATCGCCAACTCCACTTACAGTCGCAGACATATGATGGACAGCATCCAGCAATATCGTAAACGAGGGATGGTTCCACTCCTTCAGCGCAAGAAGGCTTGATCGGTTCTTCACAACTCTTTGCCTTGCACATCACGTTGCGATCTGCCAGACAACTGCAGGTCTGGCATGAATCAGTGCTGAGCGTCCAGCTGGTGCCGACTTCATGGAATGTTCCTTCTTCCGTGCAACCGACGCCTATTCAAAACAAACGCAATCAACTGAAGAAAAAGCAATTAACGTCAACAAGAGACAGAAAAATAGGTAGTGATAAACCAACATGGAGTGCATGTTGTCAAAAAATCCGTACAGGTCTAGAGTTAGATTCTAGACACAAGCGCACGTCATAGCTTCAAGCAACATACACCATGCATATGATCATGCTTTAGCAACCAATCTTCAAATTTTGAAGTGGAACCATTGTGCTACGTCCACTCACGTTCGCATCTGTACTCTCCGCAACATTCAGTGTCTTCATTAAGTCGCTCCCGGCGTTCGTTATAGCCACAGGTAGGAGCCACAGGACAAGATTCCGGTCGGCACACTGCAACAGAATGAAGAGTTAAGGTGTTTTTCCTGCTGTGATGCTAACAACTTCCATTGCAATGACTGCAGAAGGCGAAGCACAGAGCAGATGCAAAACGTTGAATTCGAATCCGAACACCATTTTTACACGTGAGATAGGCTGCGGTCAAAATGTAACAGAAATAATGGGGCATTTCTTCAGCCGGTCTCCACTAACCGCATTCATATTCTGGACAGCAATCTTCCGGATTCACAACAACTGCGGTGTAATGATCAGAGCATTCTGGAACAACGGAACTGCACTGCGAGGTGTCACACACTGCAAAAAATAAGTGACCAGTGTTAAAAGGACAGCAAGTAATGTAGATAAACAATAAAGTTCAACAAAAATAACGCTGGAGCTGTAAATTATTTTCTTACATTTCACATTCAAAAAAGAGCAGGAGTGTTTCAGTGAAGTCAAGTTAGTCTTAGTCAACGCGCTTTTTTGATCTTGCTTAGACAGGGACACGTGTAACATTAGATATTACATAAAAAAAGAAAAACAGAGTAATATATCAACACGTTTTTCATCCGGTGCACAATATAGCAACTTCGAAAATACAAGTTTTCGTAGCAAGAAAAATTTGATTTGAATAATAAATCATAAGTCATGTGGATTGGGAGCACAATACAATGGGCCGTGTGCGCTGGCAATAGAATAAACATTTTAATAAACCAAACACTTACCGCATTCAAATTCATCACAGCATCCGGAATTTTTGGTAACCAGAATGTAACCAGTTCCACAGATAGGCTGAGAGAGAGCAGGACAAGCTTTGCTATCACAAACTGCTCCTTCAGATGTACACAGGCATTCACGACAAGCATCAGACGGATCGTCCCAGCTTTCACCAACCTATGACAACTTGTCAATAAATCATTCTGGAAAATTCTTAATCAATCATGCACATTTCATTGATGTGGTAAACCATTGCAGTGTGCGCCAATTAGAAATGACAAAAATTCCTAAAATATTTGTTAATTTTTATAAACTGAGAAAATCTTTCACAACGGCAATAACAACAACGGACGGTTTTCAAGTCGTAAATGCTATCTAAATTACTGCGTGGGAATTTTGCTTGAAATAAAGTGACATGTAAAACATTACATGACTCAAAGTACGTACGTTTCAACTTTGGATACCACAGTTTTTTATTCGCAAGAGGCTCTAAACTTTGGTGTAAAGTTGCGTCGCTCAGGAGTTTTTTCAGTTATGCCTAGATGCTTGTTCTACTTAATATAGCCGGGGCAAATTTTCAGTAAAAGAAACCTGATTTACATTACTTACGTTGTGCGGCAGACCAGCGCTGTCTTTGCAGCTGGTCTCGTCAACAACGCACTGCGGGCAGCAGTCGTACGGATTCAACAGCTGAAGTTTTTCTCCAGACGGACACGAGGTCACTTCACATGTTTCTGGCACGCACTGAGCCTCTCCACCCATGCAAATGCAGTTAGTGCAGCCTCCATCTTCCTTCCATACCGCGCCAGTCTATATGCAAGGACAAAATTCGATTCACTGGAATAAGCACGGCTCTAACGGTGTGGAGGCAAGGCAGCAATGCTTACACCGGAAAAATAATGCATTAGGTCTTGACGAAACATGTGAAGCAAGTGAAATAGTATATATTGGCAGATTAGCACAATGTACAGCAGTGAGACACAAACAGTGATATGAGACAGAACCAGGGGTGCCCATAGTTCATTGGTAGAGTGTCGATTGCTTCTCAATCGAAAGGTTGCTGTTCTATATAAAGCCACTGAGTGAATCGCCGCTTCCTGGGAAAGAGCGTTAACCTCAACCGTGTCGGCAAGAACTGTCGCAACGTTCGGTCTGAGACAATGTGCCACCACCCAAAATTAAAATAAAAACAGTGATAAAGAAAACAACGTACCTTCCTTGTTACTGAGTCCTTGACGCAAGGACAATCTCGAGGATAGACGCACGTCTCACCATCACACACTTTATCCTGCGTGCAGGCAGGGCATACTGAAGCGTCAGTGATTCCAGGGCATGTACCGTCCATGTAACCAGATTCGGAAGAAGCCAAGGCTTTGGCATAATTTTCAGCTAACGCGCTGTGACGTCCAGCGGCATACGCTCCATAATCCGCGACACGAGTTCCATCCAACAGAGCACTTGAGTCGCTCAGCGCAGAGATCGAAACGTCACCTCCAGCGTATGACGTCAGCACTTTTCCATTGCTGGAACTGCTCTGATCAGTCAATGCAGCGTTACCCATTGCTGTGTCAGATGCAGACGCTGCCTCAGCGTTGGTGGAGTCTCCTGAATTAACGCCTAGTGATTTATCATCTTTTCCGCTCTTACTTTCAGAGGAAATGAAATCTGCTGGCAGAAGAGATGACGAGGATGTAGCGGAATACGCATCCAAACTGGGAGAGGAAATGACACACTTCCATGCCGGGCAACAGGCACGTTTGTCAAGAATCTCCTTGTGATAACCGTATCCACAGTTCGGCTCATCGGTTTCGATGCATTTCATCGGATTGCACACGCATTCATACGTACCACAGCAACCATCGGAATCAATAGGGATGTATTGCATATCTTCGTAAAACTCACACCCTGAAGCGGAAGAGGCACAAGCAGATACATCGCAATCTTCTCTAACGATTCTGTACGAGTAGCAGCAATCGTCGGCTTTCTCCGAAACTACCTTGTGTCCTTGTGGAGCAACAGGATAAGGATCGCATTCCTTTCTTTCACACCTGAAAATATAAAGCAGGTCACAAAAACTTCATGCAAGACAATTTTCAAATTCTGTGTTGACTGCTTTCAAGACAAATAGAAACAAATACAAAAAATCCAGATTTAATCGACGCAAGCAAGCACAGCAAAGAACAGAGAACACAAAATCAAATTGAAAACCCCAAAGTGATCATGGAAAAAATGTCAGAAACCAACAACCGAACAAAGAATCAAATCCCGTAGTACACAACCACTTCAACGACGAAACACAGCACAAAAAATGTTGAAATTTTCCATACACCACTTCTTCGGAAAAAGTCTACTCACAAGATGCAAAGATCAAAATGATATTGGTTTAAAGACGTTCTAAACATACAATCAAAAAAACAAGGAATGCAAAATTTACAATGAGTCCAAAAAACATGGTCGCAACCAGTTCATATTATCCGTGAGGGCAAAAAGGCTGCAACTTCTTGCTGCACCTACAAATCAAACGTGATTTTGAAACTGGGAGGGGAAAATCCCGCGAGATACAGCCCAGGGTTGAGGGCCTGATCCACACCACAATAGGAAAAGCATGAACGAACTTAAAGCAGACGCAAAACAAAATAATTTTACACAAAAAAATTAAAAAACTAAATACAAGAAAGCAATTCACCTCACTTCATGGTCCGACCGACAAGAGCAAACATCACAAGAATCACCATACTTGTACCAAGTTTCACCAACTGAACGTGATACACCAACTTCATCAACACAAGAAAGAGCATCATTTTCAAATTTCAAAGCAGTGTCACTAGAGCCCGATCCAACACCACTAACTGAACCCAGGAAGGAGCCCTTGCCAAGAAGATTTGTCAAGCCGTCCGACTCATCGCCAGAATCTGCATACGTTTTGAAGGTCGAGCCTCCAATGACAATGCCAGACTTGGCCGCTGCATCGCCATCGAAGTAACCCTTGCCATCATAAACGCCCGGATAGTATCCGTGCTGACCGCCAGAAAGTCCTCCTGCACCAGCGCCGATCACGGTGTCGCCTGTCTGGAAGATGGCCTTGCTTGCCTTGCCTCCCTCCTTGCCACCGTCGTTGTAGAAGCCTTGGCCTTGAGCACCAGCTGCCTTGCCCAGTCCGCCAGCTGCCTGGTCGGCTGCATGGCCAACCTTTACTGCTCCATCCGATTCGTCACCTTCACCGCTGGCGATGATCAGTGATTGGCCACCAATCACCAGTCCATTGCCAGCAGCACCCAGTCCATTGCCCATTCCTGGATGGAAACCAGGCGCGCCGTAGCCACCAAACTTGTTGCCTGCTCCGCCAAGAGCACCAGCGCCGATCATGGTATCACCTGTTGTGAACATGGTCTTGGTTGCGTCGCCTCCGAAGTCCTTGCCATCGATGTAAGCACCAGAGTCTTGATCACCGGCAGCCAGGCCCTTGCCAGCAGCCAGGTAGTCGCCCTTGCCAGCAAGGTTTGTCAAGCCGTCCGACTCATCGCCAGAATCTGCATACGTTTTGAAGGTCGAGCCTCCAATGACAATGCCAGACTTGGCCGCTGCATCGCCATCGAAGTAACCCTTGCCATCATAAACGCCCGGAT
>Ga0210059_1003684_pt1 | contig 24624 bp, 11 predicted proteins | sample Ectturendosymbi2_FD_188042 | JGI IMG/M metagenome (GOLD analysis project Ga0210059, IMG submission 188042) | Ecteinascidia turbinata endosymbiont from Florida, USA - Sample 2 (SPAdes) (version 2) | ecosystem: Host-associated > Tunicates > Ascidians > Unclassified | place: Key West, Florida...
GCACTAAATAAATTAATCCGTCATTATTGCTAAAGATTAGCTTGAACAGGCTAATCTGTTCCACGGTAGTGGTTTCAGCAACAAACAAGTACAGAAAAGGTTGTCCGAGACTTACAAACCCAACATCATTTTCCGCTCGAATCCCTTATTATCGGATTCCCAACCTACCTCTGCTAGTTGGATTCGCTGAATCGCATATGGTTGAAACAATTTACCCTCTTTACACTGCACTGTTATCGTATTCGCGTTGGATTGGGAATCCCATAAACCACTCAAGCACGACCGTGAGTGTCTCACCGAGCTGCTTGAGTGCGCATTTTTTCAACAATACCCGATTCAGCGAATCTAACTAGCAGAGGTAGGTTGGGAATCCGATAATAAGGGATTCGAGCGGAAAAGAGGTTGAGTGGTTTGTATTAAGTCTTGTGCAATCTTTTTTGTACTTGTTTGATGTTAAAACCATTACCGTGGAACAGATTAGCCTATTCAAGGTAACCTGTAGCAAATATGACGGATTAATTTAATAGTTTTGCCCGCAGGCTAACTACACCTAGTTAGGGAAACAATCTGTAAAATTGAATCGGTTGAGCAAACTGGAAGATTATTTGGTAGGTTACAAAACATCAGATATTGGGCTGAAGGACTATTACCCCAATACTGATTAATAGGTCTTCATTACACCTTGGTATAGTAGAGTGATTCAACCTCTGTGCAAAATATGTAGCCTAATATTGGAAGTGGATGACTTCAGTATAGGCTACACTTTGAACTTTGTATCCAAGTTATGTGGCTATGATTTCCTCAGTTCATAATGGAACACATGGAGTAGCATAAAATGCAGAGGTGAAAGTAAGCCGGAACGCCGTTCCGGTAAAAGAATTATTGCCGGTACGGCGTTCCTGTCAGAATTTCTAGTAGGTTAGTGTTATGACGCTGACGCAACAATGGCGGTACCTAAACTTTACAAGAAACAGCTTTTACATCTTATTTCCTGAGAAAGGTATCATATGAGTTCAAGGCAAATCATTTCTAGCCGTCTTTACGTTCGTTTCAAAAGAACTTGTTCACTCCTAGCCGAGCACTTTTAAATACCGGTGAATAACCTAAACAAAGTAAATTTTAATTATTTGAAAATTCCCAAAAAGCATTGCGACCCGCACGAAATGCCCTCGCGGGCCACATGCGGCCCGCGTCTTTGAGCCCCTGATCTAGACCTTTCGATAAGCTCAAGACAAAATGTAAGTCGCCCTCGATTGTAAGCCGCGGTTTACACTTGAATAAATACAGTATACACTTTTCCAGTTTTTTTTGCCGAATCTTAGCTGTGCAACATGCTCAGAAAGCGTTCTATTTCTTCCAAAAATTGATAATGATTTTTGGTGTTGCTGTGCAGTGGCGCACCTGAAAGGGAATATTGTTCACCGCTGCCTTTTTCACAAGTTTCATTGTGACAGTTTTTGTTCGGATATCGAGGGAGTTCAGAATAAAGTAATATGTTTATGAATTGAATCAACTTACTCAATGAATGTAGCGAGCACGTGAAGACTCAGGGTCGGATTTGCCTATAGGCTGTGTAGGCTTAAGCCTAGGGCCTCAAGATCCAAGGGGGCTCCAAAAAACCGTGGTACGCATAGAGTCAATGGCCGGTATATAATGAGTCAGACTAAACTTCGTCAAAAATTGATGTCTTAATTGTTATTCACGAAATTTAGTTTTATTCAACTTTATTGTGACAACGCCAGAGTCTTCCAACGAGTTTCCAGGAATCTCAATATGACGGTTGGTCAAGCCGTATGCCAACTATTGTGTCGATATACTCAAAGCACAAACCTCTAGTCACGTCATTGCACCTGATCAAAGCAAGGTTGTACTGCAGAACTATGTGTAGGGCTAGCAGCAGTATCCTGCAATAAAGCATAGTTGTTTCTTAGGTGTCTGAGCAATGCTGTAGTTTTGCCAGCGTTTGTATCGCGTAAAGTTCGATTGATATTTTTAGATGTGATTTTTTCAATTGGAATTTTCTTCAGTAAAGTCTTTCAGAAATCAGATTGCTATTGAGCACTTGCGAAGTTTGTACTTCTCCCATGCTAAGCAAATCAGAACAGATCTTGATGATCTTGAATAGCGAGTAAAAGCCACTTTGAACCAGGTGTTTGTATGAGAATACTAATTTTTACTCTGTCCTGATTGTTCGTTCTGCATCTTGATTAAAACTGGAAAGTTCTCATTTTCGGAAATGTTGCGAAGAGAATTTTTATAAATCACATGGAAATATTTTCAACTACAGCAAAACTGTTAGTATGACGTTTAATGCTAAGAGTGCATAAAACACAATCACCCCATTACTGACACATTGGTGGTAAAATTCTAAAATCTGATTACCAATACAAATATCTGGAAGCTGTACTGGATACTGAGCTCCCAGATGACAAAGACATTCAGAGACTACTGCGATTAAAATATTGTGCAGCAAACAAACTGCGAGCCTCTTCTCCCGATGTTGAAATGTAGTTAAACATGTACTTTTTCTTTCCTTTTGTACGCCTATGTATGCATCATAATTATGGTGTAATTTCAGAAAGTCATGCATGCAAAGATTGCGTGTGGCCTGTAATTTTGGATGCAGGGCTTTGTATAACTTGCTCTGGAGAGCAAGTGTTAGTAGTCATGACTCATCAGGTTCATTGTAACATTCATACATTTGAGGCCGTAAAGACAAATATGCAGTTGTTTCTCGAAAGATGCAGAAGGTCTAATAACGTAATGGTTGCCTGCTTTGATGCAGTCAGATTGGTTATATTCTTCCTTATTCTTTGAACACTACAACCGCATTTTACTTTATGACTGAGTGCTCGGACACTAGTGTTTGTTCGTTTGAGGGTGTGCATGTCACAACGCATTCGTACTTTACCTGGGCTTAACCAGTTTAGGAATTAACGTCCCACTCTGCAGTAGTGCTGTACCAAGTGAACAAATAGTGTTAAGAATGTGTCTGTAAACCTGAGCCTTGACCTCCAACGCCGTTACAAAACGTTCTGTTGAGTAAGATTCTGTAGCCCGGTGTCAAGCGAAATATCTAACCTCTGCGAAATTTCTGACCTATATTTTTTGTCAGTTTTTTGCTTCTCAGAGTAAAGGAATAAAGTTTGGCGATTACTATTTTGATGTGTGTTGTGTAAATCAAACTTTTTGGTTAGATGTCAGATATCCACAACAAGCTACAGTACGGGAATAAGTAAAACTAGTGAAAAATATTGGACTTAATCTTAGACTATTTTTCTTTTTCTAACTGTAACATAAACCTTAACTCGACACACTTACCTAAACACCAAATCCTAAGCCCAATCATCAGTTTCCTCAGCGTATTTGATATGTTGAATGTTGCTCTGTGCATGCGCACATGGCGTGAAGTCAGAAATTTCGCTTGACACCAGTGATTCAGCCTCCAACGCTGTTGTAAAACGTTCTGTTTTGTTTTTATTAACCAGCGTTGTGCAGAATGTGTGTGTTTGTATGCTATGGACTTCTTGTCTGCGTGCAAAAAAACATTATTATTATATGTGACCGTTTGCGATAAAGTTGTACCATGGTTGAAATAAGCACGATGACGTCATCGAATGAAATTTCATGAAAATTACCCCCCCCTCGAAATGAAGAGCTGGTTGCGCCCCTGATCTGGACCAAGCCCTCGTTTTCTGTAAAAATTCAACAATCGGATGTCGATGGTTCAACAGCTTGATATCAGAATTCGGTAACTCTTTCTTTGTTAGTTTTCGAGTCTTTGTTCGTTTTCGCTGGGTAGAGGTGCAGGGTGCTAAGATGATAGATTGTTGATGATTAACATGAGTTTTAGAAGCGGGCAGCACGGACGTGCAGATTGCTTGGCTCCTTTGATTGCGCGTCTTTAAGTGTCATGCTCAAGCGCACAGCAGCGACAACACAGGCAGGTTTAGGGAGTCGGACCATACGATCCGGAACAGTCGCTTTTAAAACATTGCGTTGCGTCATCGAAGTCGCGTACATATTTGCATCAGTAAAGGCAATTACATCAAAATTTCTTGTCTGGGAGAACGCAACACGCAAAGAACTTCAACCCCTTGAGTTAACAAGCAAGGTAACTACAGAATTTGCCCATAACGGTACCTCTAGGGGATTTCATGAAGAACGTTATTGCCGAATTGGCATTATAAGCTAATTGCAATGCATATAAAAGATACCATCGAGACCAAACAAAATGTAATGTTATGGGCGAATTGACGTTACAGAGGAGACCGTTATAAACGAATTCAACTGTATTGAACAGATTTACATAAGGTTTCAGGCCCCATTCGGATTAAACTAAACAGTTAGTTTCAGGGCAAATTGTTTATTTTTAGGGCAAAATTGTTATTTTCAGGGCAAATTGCTATTTTCAGGGAAAATTTTTTCGCCCCCCCAGTAAAATGCCTTCCCGTACGCCTATGCTTCTGTCCTCCTGCAGTAATCTGAAACGGCTTCAGACGTTCTGTGTGACAAATTATACGTAACAATATAATTCATTCTCAACGCCGTAAAAAGAGAATCCTCATTGTGATTCATCTCAACACTTTGCAGTGCACCGTATTCAGGCCCGTAGCCAGGTTTTGAAGTTTGGAGGGGCAAAATACATTTTAGGGGGGCACGATTTTTGTTTTCATCATATTTTTGAAACAAATTTTCTGGGAACAAGAAAATTTGGGGGGCACTGCACCCGAATGCCCCTCCCCGTGGCTACGGGCCTGACCGTATTTGACTTATTTTCTGAGGCCGCACATTCGTTCTTCTGTAGAACGTTTTATTAACGACATAGCAAAAAATGTGAATTGAACAAAAACAGAAAAACAAATACATATTAGCGTACTTGAAACTCTAAGCGGAACGCCGCGCTGTACCGGAAATGATTCTTTCACCGGAACGGCGTTCCGGCTTACTTTCACCTCTGGACATATCTCTATTTTTGGTGCTAAAATCTGCGCCCCGAGAAAGCATTAAAAACTGACGTAAGTCCCGAATCTGGCTGCAGTGTAAAGAGTGAGTAGACAGTCTAAGATAGGAAGTCAGCATCGCACTCTGCGAATAATTCCCGAAAAATTCGCCGCACCGAAAATGTTTAAAGTTTCTGAGAAAGATTCGATCTTCATAAAAATATTCATCTAAAAAAGCATAGCAATATTTACTTTTCGTGCATTTTGCTTGTACTTGTTATTTAATAATTATATACTATATCTTTCTTTTTACTAGTGCTCTTGCATTTCGGAAACATTAGGCCGGGGTTCTTCACCAGAGGTGCTCGCGCCCCCGAGAGGTGCGAGGCTTGTTCCTAGGGGGTGCGTGGATGCTAACTAATTAGAGTTGGTCATATAAAGCTTTAATTTCATCTATCAGATATAACATAATTTATAATGCCGAAAGTGTGTCGAGTGTCATCGTGACAGGTGGTTATTGTGACTGTCGGCAATGTGTACCCGAATTTTGCCTACTTTGATATAATAACTACACCATGCATGTGTAGTGAATGGGAACAACACGGAGCGCACCCTGGGCACTACAAAAACAAATGTAAAGTTGGCTGGTAATACATCACCTTGCCAGGGCCGGAATAAATGACCGCGAGGCCCCTAAGCACTTAGCGCAACTGCGTAGCATTTCACATTGCGCTTAGGGTTGGGGGCCCAAGACAAGGCTGAAAATCGGACCCTCTGATGACGTCATCACACTCAGTCAACCGTGATAAGACTTGATCAAGCTTAGAAAGGGGATATGCGGACCACCCAAGGAAACGTTCCTGAGACTACGGCATATCTAACATAAGTAAACATAGCAAAAGGATTTGCTATTCATGATGCACAACTTTAAAAACATTGAAAGCTGGGAAGACAAAGCTAGGGACATATAAAAGTTAAGCAATAGCAGGCCGGCATCGCCCTGACTTCTCCATTTTACAGTTGGTCTTATAGGAGGCCCTTTTGAAAGTAGAGCACTTACACCTTGCTGGTGGGATCCCTTTGAAAGAAAGGCACTTACACTATACAGTTGTATTGGGACCCCTTTGAAAGCGGAGTACTTACACATTAAGCGCCCCTTCAAAAGCAGAGTACTTACGCATTACTGTTGCTGTCGGGAGCCCTTTTGAAAGCAGAGTAGGCTACTAACGTATACATTACAGTTGTTACACTGGGGTCCTTTTGAAAGCGGAGCGCTTAGCTTACACATTGCAGTTGCTGTTGGGGCCCCTTCAAAAGCAGAAAAGAGTGCTTATGCAATACAGTCGCTGATGGGGTCCCCCTTGAAAGCAGAGTACTTGCACACTGCAGTTGCTGTTGAGGGCCCATTTGAAAGCAGTGAACTTACACATTACAGTTGCTGTTGGGGGCCCTTTTGAAGTAGAGTACCTGCGCATCACAGTTTCTCTTAGGGACCCCTTTGAAAGCAGATAGGCTAGTTGCACATTACAGTTGCTGTTTGGGGCCCTTTCAAAGCAGAATACTTACTTATGATCTGCTACTGAGTGTATTAGGCTATATGAGTAGATAAATAAGTTTTTCACCGAAATGAGAAAAATTTACTCACAAAACACCTCGAGGGGTGCCTGAGGCAAGTGCCTCGCTTGCCTCCCCTTAAACATACCACTGCCCTCGTTTAATCTTTGCAGAAGCACCGAAACTGATACGATTTGGCAGCCTACACTGCAGAGACAATTGGGGGTGACCGTGTAAGGAGGTTCGTATGTGGTTAATTTGTTCAAACAGAAAGTTGTATCACACAAAAAAGATTTTTTGCTACCGTGACACTACACAAAAATCTTTTTTGTCATAAACTCTCCGACTATTTTCACTGCACAAATCGTTCATTTACACATGCAGTGAGGAAAGATATGTCTACACCACCTCGCAGATCAAAACGTACACCGTTTAGAAAAAATGTTCTCAGCGAAATATCACGCAAAAGCAACTTGAACCGTACTACCAGGGCTGCGGAGTCGGAGGTAAAATATCCGACTCCAACTCCGACTTCCAAAATTTCCGACTCCGAATCTTTGGCTGTTAAAATCAATGGAAATCGTGGTGCACAGTAAGAAATCTCTATTTCAACAAAAGTTTCATAAGAAATTGTACAATTTCAACAGGAATTCCCAATTTAAACTTGAAAGATCGCTCCTAACACTTCGGGCTGGAAAACGCACAAAATGAATGCCACAGTGTCACCACTACGCGGAGGTATTACTGCCGCCACATGGGTTAAAGCCAGGGTTTTTTAAGGCGTTTTAGAGACCCGATTCGGGTCCCTAGAATCAGAGAAAATTATCATCGGGTCCCTAGAATCAGAGAAATCGGGTCCCTAAAGATCATTACCGAGTACCTAACATTTTCCTTAAAAAAAACTGGTTAAAGCTAACGAAAACACGATCCAATAGAATTTTGAACACACTGGAAACGACATTAGTGTCTGGAAGGGTATGATTGCAACTGTGCGCGCAACTACCCACTTCGCACCATGAACAATTTTTCCTACACAGAAGTATGCAAAACTATGCTTTTTGTATAGACTAGGTGGCTAGCAGGTGAGGTAACGGTCAGTGATGGATGTTTTCATTGTTTCAGCTGGCCTGTGATCTACTGTATGCTGTGCTGGACGTTAGAGGTAAAAGGGATGCAGCTCGATCACCTGGTGGTCTGTAGATTACGTCAGGAAAAAATCAACAGGGTTAAAAAAATGTGTAGGAACAATCGTTCCTTCAGAATGAAGGGGAAGCCATGGTGGATGAGGTAAGAAAGATATTCACCGACATGGTTTTGTCCTTATTTCGAGAAATTGTCAGAAGCGGAGAGGGCGCAGAGGAGTGGCGGGTGTCTAAAGCAAGGATCACATTCTACGCTTACGGAGGCGCGGGCTTACGGACAGAAAGGGCGGGGCTTGGCCGCTGGTAGAAAAATTGTAACAACCTGGTGGAAGGCTAAGATGAAAGATGCTCTGCAAGTATAAAAAATAGCCGCAGGCTTCACCCTACAGACCGTACCTCAGTTAGGAGGAGGTGAAATTTCTGGAACCTTGAACGAGTTCAAACTTCTTGGCTTCGTCATGGACTCATATAAAACAGACAGCATCGTGGTCGCCGTGATGCAGCAGCTTACACAAAGCATGAACATAGAGGAACCGTGTGTTACGCGTCCGCAGGGGGGGAGGGGCATTTCCCCCCCTTGAAATTGCAACTAAGCACCAAGATTCTCCAGAAAACATGAAGTTAGTAGCTCAATTCTGATCAATTGATTACATTTTTGCAATGCCACTGTATTTTCCGGTATGACACTCACACTGCACAACAGCCAACTGCTCTGGTGTCATGCAATGGTGAGCTTGTAGTTCACTCGTGTTCACTTCTTTGCGTGGCCAAACTTGGGAGCGAAATTTTTCTGGTGTTGGTGTTCATTGCGTAACAATATCACGGCAGAAAATCTTCAAAGCTTCGCTTCAAGTTACGATAGTAGGCGGTGTGCATGTTGCTTGTGCACACTGGTGACACGCATAGTAATTTTTAGACTGGCCTAATGATCTAGTGATTTTTTGCCAAATATATTCCGAAGAAAATCGGTTGTCCTTTTTCTCACTTTTCAGCCGTTTTCATTTCGTAAACAATTTACGTGAATGGTTGTTTGGATATTTGCACCAACAGAACATACAAGTGTTTTTAATTTGAGTTTCTAATCGTTTTCTCTTTCGCACAGTTTATCACTGCAATATTGACCATGACCATATTTTTAATTTCGTTGCAGGAACGCTGCAGAAGAAATAATTATATAAATGTTGGGCAGATTGGTCTAAAATACTCCGTGTGTGGTGTCGTTTTCCACTTATGATGCTTGTTGGCATGACATTTGCAAGGCTTCAGTATGATCTATTTTAACAAACTTGCAAATGATGCTTTGGGGTGATAAAGTAAATAATTAAATCATTTCAAGCAAAACTGCAAACAAAAATTTTGAAATCTAGTGAATTTGTTTCAGATCTAGTGCATTTTTTTGGGAATCGAGTGATTTTGTAGAGAAGCTTGTGGCAGCACTGCTATTGAACGCAGACATCGTGGCAGGTAATGCAACAAGACAGTGACTGGCTGGTGATAGCGGCAAACCACGCTGTGTGAAAAGAAGCATAAGTGAATCTGTAACCATGGGCGTCCGTAAAGAGGGAAAACGGGTGTCTGCCCCCTAGAAATTTGGTCTAAAACCAAAAACGTTTGGAAAGTCTGAAAACAGCAGTTCAATTTCGATTAATTAGTTTAATTCTTGCAATAGCAGTTTATTTGCCTGCGTGACACACTGCACGAGAGGTAGGTTCGCTATTCTGGTGTCATGAAGTGGTGAGCTTGCAAAATATCAAGTTTGCCCCCCCCTGGAAAAGTTTCTGCGGACGCCCGTGCTTCTGACTTGAATTTTTTCAAATTTCTGGCATTTTTCCGACACGTTTTAGTTGTTTCTTACCTGAAAATACAACAAACAAAAATATTTGAATTGCAGAAATTTTACTAAACCATTTTTTTCAATATTAAAAGTCTCGAGACCTGAAACCTTCGAGACCGAGACTCGCAAAAATGGGTCTCGAGACTCCATCACTGTTCCTTCGACCCCAACGCTGTGAAATACAAAATTCCAGGCTACTTGGGACACTGTCTGTTGAATCCTTCCTTTTCCTGGAAAGGTATATCTTCCCCTGCATCTATGGCCACGTAAGCAAGCCAATGAAATGAGAAGTCTTCGACTCTCGAGCCAACATTAAAGGTTTGTTGTCCCAACGACTCGGTGAACGCTGTTTTGAGCAGGGTTGCAGAGTCGGAGGTAATATATTCGACTCCGACCTTTACAAAATTTCCGACTCCTTAACACAGCTATGTCCAACCCAAATGGCTTGTTGAGCCCAAAATTATGTCACTAACTTGACCAGGACCGCACATTGAATGACATACTTTTTGTCTTGGCAAACTCAATTTAGCTTAAGCTAATATACTGAATGTCTTCTAATTCTAATTGCATTGATCATAGACGTGATAAAGTGGCACTGAGGAACACCAGCATCAAACATGTCAAATTCAAGAGTATCAAAACAAGGACAGGTTGTCAGTTGTAGGATACTTTTCCACAGCGAAAACCCTCGACTGGGTCGCATGCGGCCCGCGGGTTGGACACAGTAAACCTTGGTTAATCCGGATGAAATTGGTGGTACGAATGATTTGTAACGTTTTTCTTTATAAAAATCTTCGGTTTATCCGGATTTTTTAATCCGGATCTTCGCCAATTCCGGATAAAATTTGCTCTTTTCACATCTCGTAATCCGGATTTTTTCAGTACTTCCACACTGTTGTTCTTAAAGTGCACTGACTGGTATATAGGAAAGATTAAGCAGCTTTCAGACGCAACAAGCGTGCTCACGATCAACAACCAACGTTTAGAATGATCAGAACAACAGCCGCAACTGCGCGCAACATTTGACTGATCGTAGAGACGATGATTACGTCACACACGGGCATATAGCATACAACGTTGAACATAACTCTCAAGGCGCGCCGCCGCACCACGGTTTCAGTCTGTTGCTCAGTGCTGAGCGTGCGTGTGTAGAGCATTATCTCTGAGTATACTGTACTTGCATGCCCGGGAATGGAGGACATTACCTTCCAAATAAAGGGACTGCTTATGGGCCAGTCGCAGAAATATCTGCGTCAGTCCAAAATCCCAGATTTCTTCGCAGCCACTTTTGGCACAGCAAACCTTAAACGTATCTACGCTACAACGTCGTTGCCGTTGAGTGACAAACTGAGCGTTTGAACCGCGCCACGCAAGGCGTAACTAGCGGCACCCCTGAGTATTGTAAATGGCACCCCGGTTGGGAAACCACTGGTGTAACTCCTTTCGAATAAGAAATTCGCAAGCAGAAAATACTCAAAACAAACTGCAAAGTTTGAATTTGTATTCGGTGTACAAGCGCCAGCGTTGACACGCGCTGTTTGGTCGCAACTCCACTAGAAACAGAGCAGCAAAAATGCATCCAACATCTGCAATAACAATGCGGTAGGAAGCAACAGGGCTGGTTCTTGGCCACCGCCGACAAGTGGCTTGACTGACGGCAGAAGGCGCCAGACCTTCGAACAAAGTTGAAGTACAAAATATTATATTGCGGTTCTGTACTGCACAAAACACGTACAGCAGCAAAGGCTTGGACGGTGAAAGCGTTTCGAAATTTCGCCGCCGTGTGTTACCAGGCAACCAACAACCGTCACCACCTCGCAAGGTCCGGCGCAGTGTTTGAAGCTGCTGTCCCTATTGGCACCCTTGTTCACTGTCATTCATCACAAACAAACGTGCAGCCAATCTGTACAGTTTCTTTTGTCACCTCTTTCGAATCTTGACATCGAAGTCGCGCAGACACCTGTGTCTGAACTTACCAATGCTGGAAATTTTAGGTGAGAAACGTTGTATCGAGCAACGTATGTTTGATCTTCCTATCTCCCAGTTGATGCTATCAAAATTACCAAACGTAATAGTTCAAAAATTTTGCTAACCTTTGTGCAACAACAAAATAAATTAGAAAACAAACTTCTCGTCGAAGTACAGTCAGCAATACATGTCAGACACAGAGGTCAGCTCGAACGTCGTTAACATCATTGAAAGCAATCTTTTCACAAATTCCGACTAAGGATGGGCTTTGTCAAGGTTCCCACACATTTTCAAAAACCATTTTGCATACTTTTTCAATACTAACTCAGGAGACTTCAACACCATCATATAGCTTCATTTTTCGAGAATTTTACTCATAGAATACAATGCATAAAAACGTCTGCGGAACCGTCACCAGCGGTGAAGAACAAAATTTGAATAAACGTATGGTTGAATTTAGAATTTCCATACTTTTTCAATACTTTATGTATATTTTGGCCTAATGTTATACTTTTTCAAGGTCTTGAAAACCGATTTCACAATTCAATACTTTCAGTACCGCGTGGGAACCCTGCAATTATGCCACCCGGTAATTCCCGGCACAATAATCCCATCAAATAGCATCAGACTGAAATAGGTCGTACTGCAGGATACAAAAACGCAACCGATGATTGGCCATCACGGTCTTGGATGGTAAAAACTGAAAGTCATTTTTCAGAGTCGTCCGTTACCAACTAAAACCGAGGACGCCGATGGAAAGCCAGGTTTTGGATTCGGTGGCAATCTCGAATGAACTTCTTAGACCAACGTTGGTGAAGCGACGGAACAAACGGAATATTATTATTCAGGCCTTGAGTGAAGGCGAGTGGAAGGGCTTTTCTTCTATGGAAACCAGTAAAAAACGGATGTATGATAATCTCTGCGCAAACTTGCCGGACTGGGGAGATAACGGATTAAAACAGCATCACATTCTCATTACACGTACTGCAGTGTTGACAGTGACGGGGCAGATGGTCCGAAACTAAGTTCAGTCACACACAAGGTTCCAGCAACGTGCAATACAGAGCTGCAGAGTCGCGGTGGGAACAATTTCACGAAACCGAACATGCAGCACACACTATTTTTATACAAAAATCGACCCTTCCACAGTGGCCGCATCCTTACCCGATTTTAAGCAGCACATTGAGCGTTTCGGCTTGGAGCACTTTTTCAAGCAACCTGACACCAACAGGCCAGAAAAAATGCGCAAATATCTGTACCTGAGACCAGACTGCACAGAACCCGTCAGAAAAGAACCCGCAACCCTGCAAGCAGCTACTAGACTCGGCTGCATAAACTGCGTAAGCGTGATGGTCCGCAGTATAAAGAAGTATAGATGGAATGGCAGCGTTCTGACCAAGATTCAGCATAAGTAACAAGCGGCAGGCGCGACTGGCCTTCAAGCAACCAAGAAAAAGAGAATAAAGACAAAACAAACGGTTGATACCGACCGCCACCTAGCGTCAACCAGTGGAAAGCTCGAGGTCGAAGTTTTCCAGACAACGAAGTTACTAACGTTTCCTCGGAGGCATGTCAATGGCGAGCCGAGAGCCTGAGATCTTCATCTCTCGCTTTACCATATGAGCTAGGTAGATCCGGCCGTAGTCATGACTGAGGACTGCAAGGCAGTGAGGGGGCTGGTAACCGGGTCAGGCCTTTCTAGGAACGCGGCGTCCGATTTAGATTGACCTGCGCCACCTGACGGTTGTGGGGTGTCGTCTGAATATTTCCGCTTGTGGGCGCGCGGAACTTCCTCTTCCATTTCATCGTCTTCGCTTTGTGAGGATGAATCAGCATCTACATCCCCAGTAATTTCAATCATCTCTTGATCTGTGCAAGACCATAAAACCTTTAAGTATTGGTTCAGGCCAGCACGCATTTACAGTAAAGTACAGGCATGGGCGCAATTTGGTGGGGGACTTTTTCAGACGGGGGGGACATAATATGCTATGTCCCCCCACTTTTTTCTCTTTAGGTTTTGTATTTGGAGAGGTTTCAAAAATGAAACTGATGTTCGTCACGTTTTGTGTGAAAAGCTTTTCATGTTAGATGGTAGACCATACATATCCAAGTTGATGTTGAAACAGAGTTTGGTGTGGCATCACTAATTCTGTTAGTTTATAAATTTTAGCTTCGATAAAATAATTTTTAGCATTTTTCAAGTTTCTAGAGACTGTGAAAGATGTTTAACTGCTTCTGTCCCATATTTTCCCCTGTGTGGTATGCTGTTAGAAAGGTTATTTTTCTGTAACAGTGAGAGTATTACAGCTGCACATGTGAGAGACCACAGTACAGCCGTGATTTGTTCCGTGCAGAAATGTAACTGGCTTTGCTGTAACGTGAGTTGTCACGTATTCAGAAACAGACAGCGTATAATTTAATGATGCTAGTGTATATAATGTTCGAAAGTTAGATTTTCAGGCAAATCTCTGCGAAAAGCAGCACTATTGTGGAGACTTAGTTTTGGGATGGGAAGTTTTGCAAAAGACTGTTTTCAGCCATTAATGAACAGGATTTCGATCAAAACATTGGAGAAGTAGACTACAGTGTTTACCTTGCTGTATATTGACCTATAGCTCAAAACGCAGGGACTTGACTCTGAAATAAGGATAAAATATACATTTATCCTAACTTCTTGTAATGTCGCGACAATGGTGAGCAACAAATGCAATATATTTTTTCATTGACTCTTACACTTTGTGCTTGTGCTAAATGCAATGGCTCGAAAGTCATCTGATCTACTTGAGTTTAACCAAACCCACAATGCAACAATGTTTTCATCCAAGCGCGAAACATTTGCTTTACAGATGCATCACACCTAGTTTTGTTGGACATTCTTTTCGTGTTGAAGGTGAAACTTGGTACTTTTTTGCCAATTCACCGTTGTGCATTTTGATTCTCAAATATATTTTTGTGTCGTTACGCAAGTAGAACTCTTAGAATGAAACTTTTGACCTGGTGCAGAATTATAAGTCTGGCCGGGCTTTTCGGGTCGGGCCGGTCTCGGGCTTAATTTTGTCAAAACATTTCGGGCCAATTTCGAGCCTGCAGACAAAACTTTTGTAACATTACGAGTAACGACTTTTTTCTTTCGTAGCGCAGATTTTTTGTGCTCACCGCGGTAACTTCTGTGAGTGAAGTGATTGTGGCTTTTCTTCAGCTAATTCTGTTTGCAAACACAACTGCGTTCTTTTATTCTCTGCTGGGATTTGTCTCACACTGTTTTTGAGAAGGCGACAGCGGTGTGGAAATTAGCATGCGATGAGGTTGCGTCGAAAAGATCAATCACTCACGCGATTCTTGGCTTGTTTTAAGAAGCCTACAAGCCGGCTTTTCACATCTATAGAGCTATCCCAGAAAGTTTCTTTGATGCCTATAGCGCCATCGTAGATAGTTTCGTGATAGTTTATTTTTTCTTGAGAAACATTATATTTTATACTCCGCAGTATTATCATTGACTAACATGCTACGTTTGTGCCAGATTATGCCAATGTTTTGGTCAAGGTGGTTGCTATTTTCGATGTGATAAACCGTGTACCTGCAACTACACCTGCACACAACGTTTTTTGTTACTCCGCAGTTGCGCATATCTTAACTCTCTCGGTAAATTTGGCTTTCAGGCCTAAATCGGGCTTCAAAAATAAATGTCGGGATTGAGCCAGGTTCGGGATTGTGATTTCGGGCTCGGGCCGGGTTCAGGCTTCAAAATGAGGCCCTTTTACTAATCTGTGTAGGTATGTAGGCAGGGGCCAACAGGGGGAAATTGAAAGGATACATCCTCCACCCACCAACAGTAAAAATAGGTTGAAATCATTTTTTGAAGTAGGCTACGCTAATTTTAGGCCGAATGTTTTTGCTGCTGGTAAGAGAATATCAATGGAGATTTTGGTAGGGGTGGGGCTGCATGCACGATGCCCAGTAGCATTAAAAAGATGCTTTTTGAAAAAACGGAAATGTGCAAGAAAAATATTTATCTTCTTTGCAACGTTAAGCGACTTGAACAAGACATCAAATCGCGTTGTAACCCACACGTATAAAATGCATGAAAACTGAAGTGTTCAACTGTAAGAGTGATATGCACGTGCGAGCAATGCGATTCAGCATTTTGTGTACTCCAACTGACAGCTCTGATGAAACCTATGTGTTCTACCATATTGCTGTGCTTGCTTACATTCAAATACGATATTAATGGAAACAGGTTGAACTACAGTACCGTGTCCAGCAACAAATCTAAGTATATTAATATGTAAATCACCTGCAAGGACAAAGCGTGATTGGTGTTGCTCTCAAAACACATCTAGAAATAAGATTGGGAATCTGTATATATGAAACGTCACTTCTGCATCGAGCCGATGACTACCTGGTTTCACACCAAGCCGCCCCCCCACATTTTGCAACAAAATTGCGCCCATGAGTACAGGTGCAGGGTCGGACGCAAACTGGCAGCAAGAATCAGAATGCTCTCACACGTTTTCAAATGTCACACAAGACAAAATGTTAACACGTACCTGTTTGCTCACAAATACAATCTATCATGCTTTTCCAGGGTGACTGTAAATAACCCTAGCTAAGATTGTCAACCAGTAGAAAGAAGCAGGCCAGCTTCGTTATACACGAATCTTTATGAAACAGATGTAAATAAGTTAACAAGTAAATTGTTGCACATTTGGAATAAACGTCAACTGTTGCACGATTAATAAAAAAAGACTCGCTCAAAAGTAAGCTACAAAACTGTATCTTTGGTGAAAATGTATAAAACCTCTGACAATTTTTGGAGGAGAAACGGTAATGATACCAGGTTACACTTTACCGGGTGGGCACTTTTTAGCGCCGGCGTTTTGGCGACGACTATATGGCGCCGAACTGTTTTGGCACCATCCGTTTTGGCGTTAGTTTAGAGACTGACTAGTTTGTAAAATGAAAATAGTTAAAACATGGATGACATTTTAATGTGTAATTGTGAGCTAGACCTCGTCAATATTCAAGTGGTTCCAGTGAGTCAAAATGTTTGTTTTCAGAAATATGCGGCGTGATGCTTAATATGAGCAACTGGTTGCTATTGTATTTATCTAAAACGCATGGATTCCATATTTGGAAAACTTTGGTTTATCCCCTTGCTAAGAACCTTTTCATCCATATCTGGTAAAAAGTAATTCCTTAATGTCAACAAAAACACGTTGTTAGCAGCTCTACACCAGTAGCGTAGCCAGCCTTAAAATTTGAGGGGGTATCAAAAAAATTTGGGAAGGCCAAAATGTATGATTTTAAGCGAATAACACTATTTTGTTTGGGATACCGCTTCTGAAAGCACAAAATGGCCATATATTCTAAAAAATATGGGAGGCAATGCCCCCCTTGCTACGCTTATGCTCTGCACCAATACAGATCGGCGCTAAATAGTCGTTGCCAGAATTGCGGCGCCAAATAGTCCCATTCCGAACTTTACTGCATCACCCATGGCTCAATACTATTGATGACCTGTCAGTGTTTTGTGTGATCCCAAGAGCAGCACATTCTACTCTTCTTTCTAAGCACTATTGCAAAATACACGCGTGTCTTTCATAACTGCATCGCGGTTAACTTGCGATCGACCGACGAGATCCTTCTCAGGCACCGGTTACCAGTGACAGAGTTACGGATGCAGCACCAAGTAGTTGCAAAACATAAAACGACCCTTGTCCCACTCACCGGTAATACTGGGCTTCCTGACGAGGGCAGCAGACGTGCGTCCGAGGATTGCGTTCTTTAATTTCGTTTTCGTGTAGTCCGAAACTGCCGATCCAGTCCGGTAAATTTGCCGATGGTGGAACGGGGGTTTGTTTTCTTCGTCTGCGCTCGGATCATCGAGGGAACTGTACGCGTTGGTTACGGGGACCGATGTGGAACGGACCAGAGTAGTCTTGCTGGTGGCGCCGTTTAATCCTGAAGCAGCAAAATGTTTTGTTTTTTCAGCACGCGCGCGTACAGACAAAAAATATGAAAAAGAAATGAGTATAAAGACAAACTTTCATGACACTTGTGACAAGCCGGGCGAGTAATATTCCGCAAATTGAAATTTAGCGAGCGAACAGTTGCGGTCAGTTTTTTTGGGGGGCCAAATATTTTTATTTTAAGCCAGCAACAGTATTTGGTTCGGGACACCGCCTCTCGAAGCACTTAACAACAAGATATGGTAAAAAATTTGGGGGCCCTGGCCCCTTTGGCCTCCCTGGCTACGCCTATGGCTGCGGTCGCGTAAACTTCGGAAAAATGTTTTTGGAAATGCCTGGCTTGCGCAGTAAACGTCTGAAACAATAAACTACGAAGACAGTTACCGGAAGGGTCGGGATTTGCCAGATGCCTCAGCCGCGGGTTGATGTCGACGCGCAAGCGCTTGACTTTTTCCCCGGCGTGGCTGCCAGGAGCTTGGAAGGCGCTGTGCGGTGATTGAGTGAAGGACTTTTCGACGTTCAAGCGCGGTGGAGGTCCGATCCGTGTATAGCTCCTGCCCTCTTTCTGAACCATCGTGACCTGCGCAAGAAGCGAGGTTTCGTTTTCGCAGGACTGCAAGCGCACTCACTACAACAGCTCGCACGAACATCTGCATTCACGCACCGTCGAATGAGCACCCTTCTGTTCCGCATCAGGGGAGTCTGCCACATTCACGCGGGGTTCCGATACATTGGAAGTCGTCGAGTCAGCTTCTTTCGCGACATCAACGATGCTCAGATCTTTCACGTGCTCGGCAGCGGCAGTCGCGCCGCCGCTATCGCATCGCGCAGCAGCGCTATGAGGATTCGTCAAACTTTCTTGACGCGTATGCGGAGGTGGGATTGGTCCAAACGACTTGGAGATGATCGTAGTCGTCTGTGGAGGGGTGGTTTTGGATGCGACCTGCGAAATCACGCCATCTTAACAACGAAAGATCTCTTTAATGCTTTCCTGGAGATTAACACACTGCGGGAAACTATCGAAATAAGTTTGAACGCGTTTGACGTGCAGCAGACACTTAAAGCAGCTGCTGCAATGTATAATAGTGTTTTTCAACTTTTTGCTGCAGCGGAACCTTCCGCAAATGTTTGCGTTGCTCTTGGAACTCCATGCAATGATCCAAGTGTCTATATTGCTACAACCGCATAGAACTGTGGTTGCGAATTTCGTCGCAGGCAAATTCGTTCTGTTTCGGCGGAATCCTTGGCAGCCTCTCGCGGAACCCTGAGGTTCCGCGGAACCCCGGTTGAAAAATACTGATATGATAGCTTTTTATTAACTTTACTGATGACTTTTTTTGGAGACGGTTACTAAACAACAATAACGGACAGACAACATTGAAAAACTGCACGGTACCTGTTTTTTCTGAGCAAGCTGATTCTGGCAGAATTTTAGGGCTTGCTCTAAAGTGGCTTTGACTTGCGAATCATGTAGAGGTTTATCTGGCGATGAAACTGATCTCTCGCAATCATTCTGCGAACATTTCTGTGGAAAGTTGAAAAATATTGACTAGAGATCTGACTCAAAATTTTAAGATGGCCAACACTGTACTGTAAATGATTCAGTTTCCCAAGTATACCATAGTCACCCCTCCCTACAGCACTACATTCAGTGAATGCTTAAATCCTTACGATCTTTGCAATACGAAACACTTCAAATATAGAGCAGTTTACCCACGAATTTTTGAAATGGCAGATCGTAGTGATGGAAACAAGCTTTTACAAGATAGTTGCGTCGCTCTCAACGAGATTTGGTCTAAAATGGCATTTTTCACGTAAAAAAACATCACATGCCATGAAACTGAAACAAAAAAAGCAACAATTGCATGGAGCCAAGCACAATAGGACACTCACCGCTACGTAACATGTGTATTTGTGATACGCATCCGCGAGAAGGCGCTGGGGTGACACGTCGCCTTCATCCATACAAGTATCCACTTTAGACGTGGAGTCCGGATGCTTCAGCGTATCTTGGTAAACTTTGTAGGCGCTTATTACGAGCTCCAGCGGTTCCACACCAGAACAAGTATCCCCCCCAGCACCGATGTCCATGTTATGATCGTTTAGCGCAACAAACTTACGCTGAAACAACATAGTAGTCATAAAGAGGTGCAGGTTGGACAGTTTGTCACAGGCGTCAAAAATATGGGAAGACTTTTATTCCCACAGTGCGATAGAATTTCATCGCTTCTCAATAAAATAGTTGGCCGACTTCTCAATTCGGTTAAACACAGTAATCTAACGTTCGCAAAAAGTTGTTTCAAAGCAAGCAGTCGCAGATCCGCTGACAACTGCACCCACTACTAGCTACACTAGATCTTGTTGCACTTTGAACATAATGCTGGGAATGTGCATGCCAGCACTGACAAACTGCGGTTATTTTCTTGCGCACAGCACAACACTGCTATCATACAGCCAAAACACATGCGAAAAATGAAGTACGGATAGTCACAACTATCACAGCCACTTATTTACGCACTTCTGCGTTCTATTTTTAGTCGTACCGTGTGGTTCACCTGTTGTTCAATGCGTTGCAACTTAAAATATTCCGAATTCAACGCAACTAAAATTGGAACATTTTGACCTTTAATGCACGTCAAACGTAATTCTTTAGCTTTTTCATGGTCTGATACTGAGGACATACAGGCGGTTCTAGGCAAAGACCTTGCAGTTGCAACCATCAGTGATGCTGTTGTTGGACCCCCATCAGCGTGTCACAATCTGCTTTCACCATATACCGGTAGTAAAGTCTACAGTTAGATACGAGATACGTAGGAAAATGTGGCCAGTGATACGCTCGAAAAACTCCATAAAAACGAATGGGCTTATGTGGTCTTTCAATGAGAATTGGAGGTAATTTTCTTGATACCACTAGAAGTTTGCCTCATATGCGTGTATGGCGGAATAACTTGACTAATGACACTTCAAGGGTGTGAGCGTAGACCAACTGCCAAAAGTAATACTCACTAGACCACGTTTTATGGCTTTGACAATGACAGAAAAAAATTAACCGCAACTTCAACGCAGAAAGTTTCGCTGAATCTTTCGTCAGCAAAAAACGCATGAAAGACCAGCAATGAAAATCATTGTAAACCTCATATAGTTATACTCATTCGGTTTTCATCACAAACCTTAAAATAACGATATACGAAACCTCAGTACACTAGGCTTTAAAAGCAAATTAACGAAGATTTTGGATACAGTAATACGATTTAAGGATTCTTTCGGGGACGAAGCCTGGCAGTTTTACGGAGCCTTCTATTCTGTGTCCCATGTTGAATTCCGTTTGACAACAGAGAAAGATGTTTACAGAAAATAAAGGTAGCGAAATTGTTTAAAATGCGAGGAAATTTCACATGAAGGTTCTGACCTTTCTTGATCCACGTGCTTACCACTGATAGAAAGAATTAATACGTTTATTGGTGATTAGCTACAGCAGGGAGGGTTGTAGTTGAAAAGAGACTAAAATATCGCCAACCCTGCCCCATAAAGAAGTGATAGCGACTACATAACCTCTCATTTTCAAGTGTAGTGATTGCCGCATGACTGCGCTTGCAGTGAACTCAATGCAAAGTTCTTTCTGCACAAGGTGCACACAGCAATGCTCTTCTCGTGGTACCCCCTGACAGCGTTTTGTCAGTCCAAAACGGTCCCATAAATTTCCTGTGCCAACCCATAAAATTGGTACTTTCACATTAAATTCGGACAAGCACGAAAAGTTTTAGCTGAATTGAATTGTTGCTTCAATTAACGTCCAAAACGATTCGCCTCACGCCAAATAAGTGCAGTACAGACAGTAGCCTCGCCCATTCATCAATAAGCATCTCTGAAATCCCATGCAACGCAACAATTAACAAATTGACAGCTTTTATGAGATAAACAATTACGTTATGTAACAATTAACGCTTTGAATGCCACTACGTTCGGCGTTTTTAGCAAGCCAAGCCTTTTCCAGCTTTTATACATTACTTTCTTGTGTGGGTATTTTCAGAAGATACTGTCACAGCAAAAATGTGAAGCTAGCCATCCAAGCATAAAGCATTATTTTTGTAGTAACCCTAAACACACATTCTTGCTGTTAGCCAGCCAGAGAGTGCAAACGCCAGCAGCAGTGACTCCAAAGGTTCTTCGCGACCTTCGCCATACCAGTTCTGAGGCAGTAACTGAATTTACTTTGGTCATTTCGAAACACTTGAGTAATCGCATTGTTTCTGAAGTCAAGCAGAGCCCATGCTGGAGTAGTATGATCGACGAGACAACCAATATTGCTGCATTGCGCTGTCCATTCCACTGTCCAGAGCGAAGATTTTCAACTCTGTGCCGTGTTAAAATCAAGCAACGAAACCGGCTGCTTGATGCAACTCTGAATGCTCTGATGTTTCAAGGAACGGTCCAGACAGAACCGTCGGTAGAAAGTCTCTAATAGATGGGCTTTACGTTTGTGCAGGCGGGCTTGACATTCTGAAAATTGACAAAAACCCCACTCATTTGTAGTGTTTCACAATTCAATTTGTGGTTGCTTGGAGCTTGTTTAGTAGGGCTAAGCCCACGAAAGATCCCCACGGCGACGAGACTGGGTCCAGAGCAGCTTAATGATGAGGGCGCGCTTGAGAATTGCTCATGAGATTTGTGATTGAAATGGATAAAAGCAAAGAAGAATAGACAGAGAGTGACACAACGAGCACTAAAGAACCTAGAATCTACAGATGACGAGTAAGAGACCAATGCTTTTACTGGTGAGCAGGAGCGGCTTATTGAAGTTGAAAGTGAAAAATTTGTGTTGTAATTTTTGTAAATACAGTAGTACTAATTGTGCACCGTGACTGCCAATACTGTAATAAACAGTACGGTTAGGAAAATTTTGAATGTTTTTCTAAAAAATGCGGCCTCAAAAGATTTCTGGTGTTCCCTCAAACCAAACCTTCAAAAAACCCTGCCCTCTGATATCGCAAAGTTGCCGTGTAAATGGCGTGACCGTGCTGTCTAACGGTATAACTGGGACAGCTACTAACATGAAATGCAAGAAATTAATCAAATCCGCGAATCAAATCCATCGCGTATCGGCCACCGTGCGCGTGACCATGGACCCCACTCGGGCTTTAGGCCGTTCGAAAAATTCGCAATCGTCTTCCCCAGCAGCTATCAACAACTGGAGGTCCCACGTTGCGCTAGCTACGCAGCGGCATCTGGTGAGGTAAATACCGTATTTCCCCGATAATAAGACCTGGCGTCATTTTTGAGGATGATTTTAACATAAGCCCTACCCTTAAAATAAGCCCTAGTTGACTGGCGACTATTATGCGGGAAACTGAGCTAAGCGTTTTGGCAACTGATGACCTGCAAGACATTCCAGAGGATGATGATATGATTGTTTTTGAATAAATTGTTGTTAACAAGTTTCTGAATAAAAAACATGTTAATGATATGTAAATGTAGATAGTTTTTCTGTGTATTTAGAATCTCTTAAATTTTACTTTGTAACTTCATTTTTTGATATATCAAAATAAGACACCCCCGAAAATAAGCCCTGGTGCAAATTTCGGAGTGAAAATTAATATGAGCCCTGTCTTATTATCGGGGAAACACAGTAGGTACAGCACAGAGTGCTCGTATTCTAGAGACTTGAAAGCCACGCGGAAACAGTAATCTTGCCATAAACTGGTAACTGGAACATCACTTCATTCACAGGGAAAGAGCGCGAAATGGTCGAGGAAGTTAAACAGTATTCCCTGGGTGTTGTTGGCATCTCTTCGACTAAGCATCGTGATTCTAACAATGTTGAGCTGGACGATGGGTGGAAACTCTTCTGCTCCGGCATTGAGCCAACAAAGTTTGAGTCAGCAGGAGTGGTAAGCCCTCAGCTGACAAACTGTGTTGATGAATGGATCCATGAGACAAGACTGTGCATGTTGAGGTTGAACGCGTTAGAGCGTTCTGTGTTTGATACAGTTATACGGCCCAAACCCAAATGCATTGTACCCGGAATTGGTGGAAAAAACTAAGTGATGGCCTGCAAAGTATTAAAACCAACGAATCCACGATCCTTTGGGAGAATTCAATGCACACGCTGGGAACGATGTCGGAATATGGAAGAGTGTGATCGGCGGACATCGTGATGTTAACGCTAACGGAAAGCTCCTACTGCAACTGTAACAACGCTCTGTGCATCATGAACACTTTCTTCCAGACACAAAGATGTGCACAAGTACACTTTGTGCAGAGATACTGACTTGTTCGGTTCAGTGTGGGACGTTTGTGTCAGAAGGGGTGCAGAACTGTGGACCAATCACCACCTGGTGGTCTGCAACCTACGTTTTGAAAAACCAAAAACGTCTACACAAATGTTCAGAAAAAGCAGGTCTTACCGAATAAAGTGAGAGGCCCTGACTGACAAAGATGCAAGAAACACCTTTGCAAACGGTGTATCATCTTTGTTCCGAGAACTCCCGGAATGCACAACGGACGTGGAATGGCAGCTGTATCTTCATCTGCTGCTCGAGTATGTGGACAGAAACGACTCGGTGTGGCGAATAATGGAAGAAGTAACCCCATGGTGGAACCAGGTGGTGACAATGCTGTTCAAGCAAAAAAGTAGTCTGCAAGGCATGGCTTAATTTGAATTTGGTGACAGAAATTGGGGGAAAGCCGAAGCCTGAAATGTGCTTCTTGCCGGGGCGATTGAAGTAAGCGTTCTTGCCTGAAGAGCGCTACAGCAATTTACTTAGTGGCCGTGGATCGACCATCTAACCTTCCAAATGACAGGCAGACACTATCATTGAGCTATCACCGCCCCCAGACATGGTTTCACAACAAAGCCAACTCTTATTTGCATTCGCGGTACGCTGAGGCACTGAAGCCCTAACGGTGAGGAAATTCAAAATGTAATCTTGGGAGAATTTCGGACAAACTAGATTCCAAGTACTGGCAAGCCAACAAAGTGTCCGGGCAAACCATCTTCCACCAAAGACCAAAATGTTGTCTTGCTCAGCAATGAGGGAGAGATCCTTTACAGGCTGAGAGATAGTACAGGGTGACACAAAAAAAGGTTATCACCTAAACTTGAATAACTTTTGAAATAATTAATCAATTCTTTTTATTTTTCAGATTTACCAAGTAGAATTAATGTTCTAAGAGTCTACCAAATTTGACTTTCGAGATGCCATGGACTACTGAGC
>Ga0210059_1003685_pt1 | contig 24621 bp, 9 predicted proteins | sample Ectturendosymbi2_FD_188042 | JGI IMG/M metagenome (GOLD analysis project Ga0210059, IMG submission 188042) | Ecteinascidia turbinata endosymbiont from Florida, USA - Sample 2 (SPAdes) (version 2) | ecosystem: Host-associated > Tunicates > Ascidians > Unclassified | place: Key West, Florida...
GGCCACCTGAAGGCACCTGTCATCCTCCTATGACAGGTGCCTTCACGTGGCCTTCCTGTACGACATTCGCTCATACAGTATAGTATTTTGCGAACCACATCATAATGCAGTAGGCCTATTCCGCCTTCAAAAGAGTCCCCAAGAGCAGCTCCAATGTGTAAGTAGGCTTCCCTGCTTTCAAAGGAGCCTCTAACAACACCTGTAACGTGCACATACTCTGCTTTGCAAGGACGCCCAACAGCAACTGCATTGTGTAGGTACTCTGCTTTCAAATGGACCACAATACCAGCTGTAATGTGTAAGCCTTACACTTTCAAGGAGGACCACAATAGCAAATGTAATGTGTACGTAGGGTCATTACGCTTTCAAAGGGGCCCCAATGGCAACTGTAATGTGTAAAGTACCTTGCTTTCAAAGGGACCGAACAGCAACTGTAATGTATAAGCACTTTTCTTTCAAACGGCCCTCCAACTTCTCTGATTTCTAGTGCTTCATATTTCAATTTGGAGAGGCGAAGCTTTCTTTGGGGAGCTAAGTGGTGTCTGGACTGAATATTGGGCCCCATTGACCCGTTTCCCCCCAATTGGGGTATGGAGTGCTGCTGATACGGCTCTGGATACGGGGACCCGGGAAAGTTAAAATGCGCATGATCTGTTTTTGTATGATCAAGCCTAAAATTCTTAGTGTAAGCCAGCTGCCGTAAGCAATTAATTTATTTGTGAATCTTAGCATGACAGCTTATTGTAATTACTATACAAACAAGTTATACAAGTTTCGACGAGGGCCTAAAACATAAAGGGGGCCGGTCTCGGTCTTCGTTCTCCCGGGTAAAATTTCTCGCAGAGGCCTTGCAACAGAGCATATATCTTTTCGCACGCGACAGGGCTGAACGCGGTGTAACTTGTAAGAATAGTTAAACCACTATAATTTCAAGAAAAAATCGCCCACCAAACATGCGGGTGAAGACATGTCTGGGCACGAACACAGTTTGTTGCGACGCACATGAACATCTGCACAGCGCAGACTTGACAAAGGAAACGCGTGCAATGCTGCGGCTGTCAGACTTGCAGTCGGAGCCAGCCTTAGAATTTTGCATCGCACTTCCCCCACCTCACAGTGGCTATATCAGACTCTGCTGCAATCCCGTCGCCACGGGGTTTTGGTGAGATTAGTCCCCCAAACAAAGCTCCAAGACCCCCAAATTTAAATATGAAACACTATAAATCAGTGGACTTTTTGTCTAATTTAAATGTCAAGCCCCCTTGAAGAAACGTAAAGCCACCCCGCACAAAGCTAAAACAGCCTATTCAGGACTTTCTATCGACGGTTCTGCTCTGTTGCAGAGCCAGCGTCGAACATTGCCACTGCGTCAAACCAGCATCGTTCTTTATAGCTGCCGCAGCGTTGCACGCAAACATGGTTTCGTCCGGTTTTCACTGCGAGAGCAGCATGTTTGATTTAACCGTCACCAGGACCTGATGTTGCCACTGCTGAACTTATGGTCTCAGTCCTGTCGTTACGGGGGAGGGCTTTGGTGGGCTTATTTTCCTCAAAAGAAGCTCCAAGACCCCCAAATTGAAATATGAAACACTATAAACCAATGGAGTTTTGTCAAATTTTAGAATGTTAAGACCCCGTGCACAAACGTAACTCCCTATTGAAGATTTTTTGGGGACGGTTCAGTAGCGTAGCCAGCCCAAAAATTTGGGAGAGGCCAAACATTTTGGGTGGGGAATATGCTTGATTTTAGGCGATTAACTATTTTGTTTGGGATACCACCTCTCAAAGCACAAAATGACTAGGCCTATATGTTCTGAAAATGTTTTTGGGAGGCATGGCTCCCTATTCCCCACTACGCCTAAGCAATGTTTCTGTGTAGTCTTCATCAGAAATTTGTCTATGGCTGATGCGATGTTTCAATGTTTTGCTCCTCTCTCAGTGTTGACTGTGTTTGTCAGCTACAGTAACACTTACTGTGTAACGAGTTATAACTGGTTATTTTTGTGTTCTTGTGTCATTCAAGTACTCTTGTGACATGAACATGAGTTTGAATGAAGCAAACAAATAAATAAAATAAATAAAGAAATGACGAGACGGTGAATTACCAAATCTACTCTGTCTTTCCTTGACATACATTGTGATAGGTTGCGGTCAGCAAACGATCCCAACATTATCACATCGCTGCTACGTACTTCTTCAAACAGAAAGAAAATACTCTGTTGTGCAAATAATTTTGTATTAGTCGCAGTTTTCTATTCTTAATAATAAAACCTTAATCCACGTTCTTCTGGTTGACTCGCCATAATTACGGTTACAGTAGTCATGCTTGCAGAACTAACACATTTCCTAAAGCATTGCAACCGATTTCGCTTCCCCAGCTGCTACGCATCGTATCCCTGCAGTTTTATTTGACAGTTAAAAGCCTAGGTTTGCTGTGAGCTTTTGAGGAATCAACCGACTGGGCTCTGCTTTCATCTTTTTGCGATGATTCACTCTTGCACTCAAGTATGTAGCCTACACTCAACAATGGGGGTATGCAAGGAATCGATCAGCACATTTTTAATAGGAAATCGATACTGTGTAAAGCTATGATCCTTAGTCCTGAAAGCTGCAAAGGGTAAAAATTTGAAAGGCTGAAAACAGAGCAGAGAAAGCAAACAAACCCATGACTAAAATGATGAACCTGAACACAAGCCACGACAATTAAAATCTGGAAAACAGCCTAAATGTTTTCCAAATGAATGATTTCCCTGGAGCAACGCAACTAACTGACGCCAAAGCTCACGCAACTCAACAGACTTATTCATGCCTGAAACAACACGCCGTTATGAGCAAGAAGGGTTGAATGCGTGAGTGAGTTTTCATTCGTTACGATGGCAACCAATTATTGGATTTTATTTTATTAGCACCTGTTATATTAATGTTAAAGTTTAACCGTTTTTTGCTTATGTTCTTGTTTTCTTACCACTGTGTTTTTCACCCGATTCAATTTCGTTTCTGTACTAACATGGCAAGAGGCGATATCCTGGTTTTGCTCTGCTTTCACTTATGTCATGAAATAAATTTGTCGCGTTACATGCCCTGCGAATAAAGTTTCTTTTTTCTGCTATATCACGTACATATTGCGGTAAAAAATGATGAAGTAAGTGCGACACTCAAATTACCCTAGTATTCTTAGTGAAAGGTCAAACGTTTACCTTCCGTGATTTGTTTCTGTTAATATAGGTTTGCTAACGCTTCGCGTTTGTCTGTTATATTTTGATTTTGTAGAAACACTATATTATTTATGTTGGGTAAGCAAGTCAGTTGGATTTTAGTAAAGCTTTACTAACTGTTATATTTCACCTTTACTTACATTTTAATCAATGTCGTGCGGTCAGAGCATACATAGAAGGGGGTGGGGCAAACGGGGCTACAGCCCCAAACGGGGCAACAGCCTCGTTTCCAAGGCATGGGGGCATCCAAAGTGTGAAATTACAAAAATGAAAATGCTGTAACTAGACGCGTTTCGTATTTTAAGGCTGCTAACAAATAATGCATGGATTTAATTTTTCGAAACATCTTTTAAATATACCGAATGTTTTCACATCCAGTCCTGTGCAATGTAACCTAAATAGAAACTACAGAAGCATGTTATTATGATAGCAAAAACAAAACTATCAATGTGTGTCAGCAAAAAAGTTACGTAGGATGACCAAGCGAAACAAAATATAACTACTCAACAACAATACTGAGTAGTACTAACCAAGCATCAAACAACGATAAAAAACTTATTATCAACAGCAGTGCATCCTTAGGGTGTTCAAGACTGCCGCCTACGAAACGCTGTGGAACTCTCTACTAACTAGAGCTGTGGTCGCAGAAGCAGAAGGGTAGCAGAAGAGTACGCAGAAGGAATGCCAAAGTGTGTTCTGAATGCAAAAATAAACAACTTTTCCGCCTTATCACAATAGTGTTTTCTCTTTCATCATGCACCCACTTTGTAGGTTGCGCAGACGAAGGAACCCCAAACCAATATCTCTAGGAACAGGGGTACTCGGCGTCGGAAAGGCTCTAGAACAGGGTTTCTCACCCGGGTTCATGTGGCCATGCAAAGGGGCCACAGGGCGGAGTTTGGGGGACTGCGAGCAGTCTTCCGATCAAATACGTTAAGATAAATGGGGTGGGCGAGAGCGCAGTGTCAGAGTTTCCATCTACCAATTAGAAGGTTGGGTGTTCGATCCACGACCACTGATTAAATCGCCGTAGCTCTCCTTGGGCAAGAATGTTCATTCCAACCACCATGGCAAGAAGCAAATTTCAGGATTGCCGTCAGCAAAATCAAAGTTTAAAAAATGTACGTTTTTTCTTTGTTGTAGCACGGGGTCATGGGGGTCACGGGGTCACGGGGCCATGAGTGTTGAGTGTCTCCGGGGCCACGAACCACGAAAGGTTAAGAAACACTGATCGATAATAACTGAAGTGCGACTGATTACCAATGATTCATGTTTGAACAAGATACTGGGTGTTTCAAACTTTTAGAAAAGAGATCCAATTTATGTTATTCTGTTCAGGACCAACTGCTGAAATGTTATCTTGCTTTTGCTTCTGAACTTTTCTTTTCTATGCTTACCACTTTAAAGTTGTTTTATTCAGTAATTACAAATTTAATCTGTGTGAAAATGATATTTGAAAAACGTCTTCGGTGTTTCAAACTTCTAAAATTTAGATCCAGTTTATGTTGTTCTGTACAAAACTGCTAAAAGATGATATTGCGTTTAGTTCTGAACAGTGGTATGTATTCCCGCCTGAAATTGTACATTTCAATAATTATAGACGAATTATAGAGTACATTTTGTGATAAATCACTGGTTTGCTTTTGAAACCATTTAAATACCTTTTTGCACAACTGCAAAAAATGAATCAAGCTCTACCAAACGTTGGTTTGGAAATGTGAATAAAACGTCATAGCGTGACATATGGAACAGCGCACACCGATTAGCATGACTACCTTATGCCCAGTGGCGGAGCCAGCCCAAATTTTTTAGGCGGGGGCAAAAAGTTGGGGGGAAAATATTTGTCTTCAGGTGAACAAGAGTGCTTTTGTTTGGAACCCCTTTTATCAAAGCACAAAATGACGAGATATGCTAAAAATGGGGGGCATGACCCCTGCACCCCCTGGCTACGCCTATGCTTATGCCACCTATATTGAACCATTCAGGGCCGCAACCAGCAAATATTTTTGGAGATTAAAATAATTGTAACTTGTTCTTATACCTAACAACTAAAAAAATTTTTGAAAGTTTCGGGGGGTCTAATGCTCGGTAGTGTTGACATTAAGTGCTTTTGTTACATTCAGAAAAAGGACTGTCAAACATGTATATTTTTCAGTTTGATTTTGAACTTCAATAATGCATTGATGATGTAATTCCAACTCCGTACATTTTGTGCACGCTCTATTGACCTAATTAAATATGTTATAGTTTTCACATTATGATCTCTTTTGAATGCATGTTTCACAAAATGCAAGATTAAATTGAACCTTGCGTCTTTATCAAGAAAACGTTTGGTATAAAAATTAAAAGCAGCCTGTTTGGCTTCAATCATTGCTGACTTTACTTACATTTGCTGTAAGTCACGTAGTAGCACGTTTTGCCCTATGATCTTCCGCTAACAGTCACAGACCAAATGACTCACTGATCAGGAAACTACAGACATGCTGCCGGCTAAAACAAGCAAACAGGCTACTTTCCTCACTCAGCGCCTGTGTTCATACAAAACCTGGGTGGAAGATGCATGCTGTTGCTTGAATGGCTCATGCTTTTCAAAAAACTTTTTGAACGTTAGATTGCAATTGGGAAAAATAAGACAAAGAGATTGCAATTGGGAAAGAATCAAAAAGATTTGGTAATTCCAAGGGCGTTATTATGAAAACGTAGAGATGCTGGGTAGCTCTCAGAATATTTTTTTGCAAACTCGGCATACGAGTAAAAATACCGGGTGGTCTTTGTGAAATTTGAGGTAAATTTTAAGGACGCTCATTCGAAAAATAAGATTCATGTAAAATCAGTAGGCTATTTCACGGTAGCAAGTTTGTCAATATGGATAAATTTTTCTGTTTTAATCTTTGATGTTTCTTTTTTCTCCACCAGAAACAGGAACATTAAAATCTGATCATGCTAACAGAAAAATATATGATTTAAATGAAATCTGGTTATGGGATTTGCAAAGCGTACTCTACTCCATGTAAAAGTTTGTATAATCTTCGGAGCGTGGGTTTAAGCAATTCCAATTTCATCCAAAAACTGAAAGCAAACTTCACCTCAGAAAGGTATGCTTGTTCCAACTGCGTAATTTACCTTTTCTTACTAAAACATGGTCTTCAAAAATAGTGAAATCACTCTGTTCACCGGCATTCATAACTTTGACAACCATTCAACAGCAAGGTTTTTGAATTGCATAAGTTCAGATAAGTTTGCTTGATATTTATAGAATCATCACCGCAATCTTCAAAACTGCATTTTGATACTTAGAATGAAAGGGCGAATATGGATATGGCTTTATCCATCATAGCCGCTGCAAATGGCAGACAGCTCAACCAATAACTGACTGAAGTGGCCACGACCCAGATAAAGCTCTATACCACTGATAAAACTGTAAACATCAAAACACCTCCGTACGTTAACTAATAAGTCTAATGTTTTGCTTTCATTTTATGCAGTTGTTCTTAATATTTACTCGCTCGTCAAACACATAAACAAACATCGAACCATTGCGGTCTGGAGCTGGAGTGAATAATAATTATGAAACATTGCAAACTTGTTTTTCTGATCTTTTCGCACAAGAAGGGGGGTGGCGTCTCCATTTGGTGCAGCTAGATGAAAACGTTAAACGACTGAGCGGCATGCACGGTTTACAAAAGCAGTATTTTTCTCAAAGAGCAAAATTCTGAAAATTTTACTCATGTAGCCTACCATACATTTTTTCCGTGGAGACTAAACCCGTGCAAATGATGAAGAGACACGCGATACCTCAAGTATACGGCATTACTGTAATTTGGGATAAGCAACACAGTTATTGACAAAAGTGGCATTTTTCAAACATAGTACCCCTTGTTGAGATTGCTACTTCCTGGGACTTTCCCTTGAGAGGTATCACAGTGAGATGCTTCTTTTGTAAGCTCCAGAAACAAGCTCAAAAATGGTTTCTCTGGACATCAATATTTATGGCTTTACATCTCGAATGCAATATCTGCTAGGGGTGCGTCTGCAATAGCAATAAACATAGTAACTAATGACAAGGGCAACCAAAAGTCAATAAAGTCAAAATTTTTCTGCCTTTTTAAAGCTCATGAAACGTCCACAAACCAACTTTCACGCTCATACCACGAGGGAATCCCAAGCTATTAGGTCAAAAAAGTCAAAATTTATCAACAGGTCAAAATGTAGGCTATGCTTAAATCAAACTTTTCTTGCAACACAGTTTTTTCTCTTTATCAATATTTTATTGAAACTACAACAGCAGGTATTAATATGCTTTTGCAAGTTTAGTTGCATTTCGGCAATAACAATATGTTAGTTGTGACTCCTGACGTGGCAATGTTGTTTTGCCCACTGCTGGACAATTGAATTCTATTTAGGATAGGTGTGGTAAAGAAAGAACAATGCATCATCCCAAAGTTGAACAACCAATTTTGTTAAATTTCGAAGCATTGAGTGCGTGATTATGCTTCTGGGTCAACCTCTACACTTAAGGCTGAGTTATTTTGCTATTGTAAACGCATAAAATTTATAGTTCAAAATAAAGCCAAATGTTTAAATTATAGCGTCAAAAGTTTAGGTTTTTAGGCCAAAAACTTGGTTGCCCTACTAATGGCCTTATGAAAACTTCTCTGGTGGAAAGTTCAACGCAAACTAATTTGCTGAAACGAGCGGTGACAGATCTTTACCGGTTTCAATTTCATGACAACACCCAAACATTTTACACTTTTTAAAAACAAAATATGGGATTTTTCGATTGCTCGTGATCCACGAGTCGGTGAAACGGTGGAAAACTATAACACACCAAGGGAAAACGGACTCAAGACAAAGAGCAGAAAACACATTCTTAAGCTTCTCAGCTTTCACATCTTGGTTTTTCAATCACTCACTCACTCTGCGTCGTGATTTTCAAAAGTTTTGTAGTCAGAGGCGAATTTTCATTTTCGGGGCCCTGGGCTATTTTAAATTGGGGGCCATTCTGGAAGGTTTACGACGACTGATGTCATACAAATTAGCGCTACACATGCTTATTACATTCACTGAATAAGCTGCTCCAATTCATAAACATATTAGTTTATTCTGAATTCCCTCGATATCAGGAACAAAAACAATGACAATGAAACTAACGAAAAAGGCAGCGGTGAAGCTATCTGACCACACTCCCATTACATATTTATTGAGTACCTCAATGGCCTCATGTAATCTGCATAATGGATTCAGGCGTTTTGTTCCACACGTTATACGTAACAATAACAATTCTCAACGCCATAAAAAGAGAATGCTCATCGCCAGTCACTTCAACCCCTTGCGCTCATTCTTCTGTAGAGATCTTTTGTTAGCGGATAGTGAAAAAACGTGCGTTGAACCAAAATAAAAATATAATTGCTTACATAAACGCTGGAAATTATCCTTACTCCTAAGATTTTGGGGCCCCCCGACATTGGGGGCCCTAGGCTTAAGCCTTTTTAGCCTAATGGTAAATCCGCGCCTGTTTGTAGTATATCCAGGGCAAGGCAAACGCAAAGAACAGCCATTTTTCAGTGGTTCGTAGCACATTGGATTACATACAGTTTTTTTTACACCAAATGGCAACTGATAATCATTTCCCTGCAACGGCATTTTTCCTGCCGGACCGCATCGTAGCGCCGAAGGCGAACATGCAAGAAATTAAAAACAATTCATGCTGCCTGGAAAACAAGTGCAGAAAGCTTTCAGCACGAAATAAAAAATTACATGTTTCGCACGAAAATTTGTTTCACTGTAGAAGGTAGGTGAACAAATGTACAATATCTGTTTAGATACAACATTGCAGCTATGAGGATTTGCACATGGAAACATAGAGTTGGTTGCTTGTAGAGAAGCTTCAGAAAATGCCTGTTAAAAATGTTATTTTGCGATTTCCTGTCAACTATAATTCACGTGCATTTTGAAAACTTTAACAGAACGAAAAACCTGAAGAAAAATTCATATTATTATCAAAGGTCTGTTAGTGAATAGTTCTTGCTATATTTTCAAATCCATCAATGCAATACTGTTTTTACTGTGAAATTTACCAAATCATTAAAAAATGCCGTGGAGTATCCTTTCAAGAGAAGCAGTGTTTGCGAATGCCTCTGTACTCTAAAGCGTGAGCCAGTTTTTTAAACTGTGAAAAGTGATTTCCAATTCGCACGGTGTAATTATTACTTGTGAACAGAATTTCCCTTGGTACCTTGTATTAATTATTTTTCTGCCTTTCAGTCGGGCCCGGGTGACGTTTAAGAACTTTGAGGTAAACTTTGTTGATACAAGTTGTAGTCATACAAGTGATGTGACGTGACTGTCGTTGGCTGGTTGGCCTCGCTCGCTGGGCGGAGCAAAGTGATTTTCAACTTTTTCCCACAAGTCATGTTTCAACTTGGCCATCTCGTCGTATTCCATATCCATAAGATCTCCAAGTAAGTCAACTCCGCGCAGGCTTCTGTTTTCTGCTTTTCCTGCTCGAACTTCCCCTCGTATCAGTTGCCAAACAAAAACAACCAGTTGAACGTAGCTGGCCAATAAGTTCAAAGTCAGAAACAGCCTGTATGTGGTGAGATGAATGTACAAGCAAGTGAACTTACAAGAAACATCGCCCGTGCCAATGGTGCAAGCGTACTCGTTTGACGCCCGCGCAACACTCGCCCAAAGGAAATAGGTGCATCCTGCACCATAGGTCAAAGAAAACATAAGCGAAACCAAGTTCCTGTAGCGATAAATGACAAAAATGTTTATAGCGTAAGCAAGGAATTTCAATGATTCTTTGTCAGAGCCAGGAACGAAATTTGGTTCTTGCTCGTTCACCGGGACGGGGCGTTCACTCAGCATTGCCGAATATCCTTTTTTCTGTTCAAGAAAATGCTCGACAAATCGGTATACTTCTTGAACTGCTCTTTTCACGCTTGGCATATAAAGCCAGAAGTTGTTGGAAAGAAAAGCCAGCGCGCTGGCCACCGTGCCAATCCAGGGCAAACTGCGTAAAACCCAGTCACCCAGCAGAAAGCATTTGTCGTAGACGTAATCGGCATTCGTTGAAAAGCACTCGGTGTGGTTGTTCTTTAAAGCAGTGCACGAAATTGCGCGGCTGTTCGGCGAGAAGAAAATAACCACAGAACCGATCAGAACTAAGATGGTGACGGAACGAAGCGTCTCCCACCAGGGACGCATGCCGTGACTTGCCAGCACGTCTTCGAACACCAATAGATCATTCAAAGCCATACTTGACCACAAACTGCTGGGTCTTTATGCTGGACTTTGCTGTCAACGAGATGGTTTCATTCGTGAAAACAGGTCACGACGCTTCTTTTTCGCCAGTGACTTGAATAATCAAACAAGCGACAATATTCCAAGGTCAACGGGATGTCACATGACAATTATGCATGAAAGACGTATCATTCACTGCTATTCTTTTAAGGATCTTTTAACAAAAAGCAAAGTTCAATTATATTTATTGTTTTGTAAATAGCTGTTGCCATAGTGAGCAGGATAACTTTAACTGAGGGACTCGGGTCCGGTCCAGGACCTCCTGGTATTGTATCTGGAACTCCGGATCCAGGATGAGAAAAACATTACCATAATCACGTACAACACCCATCATATTACGCCAAGTATTCATCCAAAAGGGCCGTTTTGTGTTATACAGTATACACTAAGAGATAAAAACGAGGTTAGAGATGTTTTGGCAGAATTAGCTCCATACGAGCTCCCACAAGACAGAACTATGCTCTTGCACATGCAATTGCTTTGGTTGAGTCAGCACAGCAACAAAACAGCTTCCGCAGTAACCGTTTGACATCCCCGGTTAGTACAAACGTATATAAACACCTTTTCGAAAACTGAGGAAAAACTTACCTAATACGGATGACTTATCGTTCCATATTCCTGAAAATATTTCAGAACTACGGAAAGAGAAAACGTTTTCAAATGCAGTCGTTTGTGTTTCAGCGAGTTCAGGTGCTTAAATCACATGCAAAATCAATTGCTCCCGAAGATTCTCAAGCCTCAGCATAAATACATTTGTTGTTTCTGCTATTCATAAATATCAGGATTTAGTAATAAGCGCCACTAGTTGAGAGAAACTACACACAATTCAGTTAACAGTGAAACGGCCAAAGTAACTGATTGGCTAACTGGAAACAAGTTCTAACTAAACACTTCTTAAAAACAGTAGCCTGTGTTAAACACAAACAAACATGTCAACTCAGATTTCTCTAAAATAAGTGTAAGCGGCAATTGAAGGGTGCAATCTGAGGTATAAGTGTCTTGGTGTAATTGTGGACGAGAAATTGACGTGGAAGGATAGATGTAAACAGTTGTTTTGCACAGGATCCAAATGTGTTGTCGTACTCATGGGCGTACCGAGGTTAGATGGGGTCCGGGGTAAGAATGAAGTTGGGCGCATCCATTTTCGAACCTAAGGTCTTTCGGGAGCAAATCTACTTGCGAATTTGTTGGGACTTTTCGGCGGCGCCTCTCCGTGATTCAGCGCCCGGAGCATTGTGCCTCCCTCGTTACCCCACTGGTCGTAATGTACAAAGGCAAGTGGGCAAGCACTTCGCATAGGCCTGAGTTATATCATAACCATACAAACTCACGAGTGCTGTGTTGCTTTGCTTGTGTGATTCACCACGAACGGGATGTTCGTGAAGAATAACACCATTATATATGTAGCGCGAGCAAGCAATAGTAAGAGAGATTGCGAGCATGATCTCTATTGTTGCTTGCTGCCACAGTGTGAAGCTTTGTGCACATGCCGCCCGCTCTTTCCGATCGCAACAGTGCAATACAAAGTATTGCCCGGGGAAAATCTCTTTCGTGTCACATAATGCAAAAATCAGTGTTGAAAGAGATCTGGAATATAGATTTAGGTATTAACAAAACGCAGATAATCTTGCAAATACAAGGTTTCATTAGTTCAGAAAATATCCGAGTCTGCTTACATTTTACCTAAAACTGTTATATGCGTAAACGTCCATACCTGGTACTATCGTTGGTAGTTTTAGTTTCATTGTTGCTTGTAAACATAGTTCACTGGACTTCAAAAATAACTGAACTGGTCTAACCGGACATTTGCTAATAATGATTGTATTGCCCTGCGTTCTAATGCTGGTCACTTACCAAAGAAACGGCCAAAACGTATGTATTCAAGAGAAGGTTGCTGGTTAAAGATGGTTAAGCTTACCTTAATTTACAGATTTGATTTCATATAGCTGCGTTACCTTAAATAAAATATGTTTTTGCACTTTTGCGACCTCAGTCCCTAAAAGATTTTCCTTTGCTTTTCCCTACTCATCCGCAGTAAAATCAGATAAATGAAATACATCTTCCAACATAGTTTTGCACAATTACCTGCTCAACAGATACTCGTTTCCGTACAATACAAACAGAAAATCCAGTGACTAGCAGAAAAAGTTTAAATATAGGTAGGGTCTAAGCAAAGATATAAGATATGGCGTCCTCATATATTGCTCAGTTCATTATTACTACTATTATGAAGATGATGATGGCACTGTCTGACTTCGAGGTCTTATAGTGCAAGGGCAGGATAGTAGGAAGCTACAGTAAATACGTTTGCCTGCCTGGCACACGGGCAAACGCTGTCACATCTGCCTCTGCAGCAGCCCCTGCTTCGAAGGATTTCCGGGTTGGGGTGTTGCTCACTTCACGTCAGTCATGTGTGTACCGTAAGCGGATAGCAACTGCTTGTTTTTGCAACAACAATCAAACAGTCAACACAGGTCGGACAAAAGTCGGCCAAAGCCGTTCCCTCATTAAGCCAAGTCCATGTTGCAGACCCCCGGTGCAGTAGCGCAGTCAAGAATTTTGTTCGGGAGGGGCCAGTCAGTGACGTCGTCTTAAATCCGACTGTTCCTTGCGTTTATTTTCTAACAGTTGAAAATTAAATTGATGTAAAGCACCAGTAAAAATCTTAGCAAGTTTGTTTCAGGGGGGGCCATGGCCTCTTCCGCCTCATTCTGGCTGTGCCACTGCCCTGGTGCGAGGAACTGAACATTTGAAATGAGGAAAAAACTGTGCGATGACTGGTTCGATTGGTTTCACTTGATCTAACGACTTCCATCTAAGTAGCTTTTAATACACAGGCACTGTCATATTTACTGAATTCTTCCATCGTTCTTTGTTGTTCTTGTTTATGAGACATACAACTGTACGTTTGCTGCAACAAATAAGCTAATTAACAATGCAAACAGCGCAAGCCCACGTTGCCTCGGGAAATATTACCATCGGTCAGAACTTAATGTTTTGATCACTTCACAGTTAAAATCCAAGTTGATGCCAGAACAAAACGTACGGGGATTTGAAGGCAGACTAACTGCAGAGGGTCCCTTATTCGAAGTGTGCGTTATTGGAGGAGAGCATAGTTTACACAGCAAGTGTATCTAAGGTTCTGCAAACCTTCAACACACGTAGGTTTGCGGTTAAGATTTACGTCACAGATCATTCGTCAAGCGCAATGTCTTCATGTCACAAAGCTTTCGCTGTGGTTGGCACAAGTTCATAGCGTTCAAAACACCTTGCAGTCCCGCCACAGAGATTGGTTTGCATACTTGCATTACCAGTGCTGGTAGCGTGCCTGTAGCATATCAACAGCGCGTGGCCCTAAGTTAAAAATACAAATGTCGAGCAAGTGAACAAACTGTTAAATCATAAATTCTGTGGGCAGCCATGTGACTAGCATTAAGCATATTGAATTTCGTAAGTACAAAAAATCTGGTCTTAAACAACAGCTAGTGGACATTATGGGCTACATATCATATCTTTTTACCAAAAACGTAGATAGGTATCTGTTTACCAAAAAAGAATGCATTACTGTACAGCTCATAAGTACAGTACAGAAACAGTAATGAATGCTTCCAGGTTCATCAACAAATTTGATCATTGCTAGTATAGACAGTGTAGTGTAAGTATGAATGTTGAAGTCGATTGTCAAAAGCAGCAAACCCACTGCTTATAGATTGCATTTTCTAGATTTTGCCAATTGCCATTGCAAATTTGTTTATGATGCTGCAGGCCTGTACAACTCAGAAAACTCGAAGGACCAAATTATCAACATGCTCGTATATTTTTGGCGCGGGCCGCAAACATCTATTTCAATTCGATGTAGAGATTTCGCTGTAGTAGGGAAGAAATTCTAGAACGACCATTAGTCTGCGAAGTCGAGCTTTTGCAACATTTCTTACAATTGAGAAAGCTCTCGCGGGACGCAAGAACAAGTTTCGCGGGCCGCATGCGTCCCGCGGGCTGTATGTTGTGCAGGCCTGAGATCAGGGCCGGCCTTAAGCCGATGCAACCGATGCAGCTGCATTGGGCCCCGCGTCTCTAGGGGCCCGCGCCATGGTGTTTGAGCTGGTTGTTCATTTTTTGCCATGGATGCTCCTTGAGCTCAAATTCAGTAGAAAAGGCTTATAAATTTCATTGTTAGCAAACAATTATCTCGTTTGAACGAACCGTGAATTTCCTCTACCGAACATTCGCGCTCCATTCTCACGCTATATAAGGCGTTATATCCGCGCTCCAGCAAATTCCACTGTTTGTGGATGGAGCTTGGTTATTACTAGTGCCAGTTAAGACTGCAGTAGGCCTACAGCTATTGCAAACAACGTACGTAGTCTGGTGATTCAACTCGCAATGAGCAGGTCAAAACAAGCGTCTGTCGTATTAACATTGATGGCAGTTCTGCCAACGTAACATTGTTCACTTCTAGAAAGATCTTTCTGCTTTGGAAAGTTTTTGAGTGGCTGCGGCAGAGTTGTAAACCGGGCCGGGCTTTTTATGTTGGCCCGATTCGGGATTAAGTTTGTCAAAATGCTTCCGGCCGATATCGGGCCTGCATAACAGTCCTGTCGCCACGGGGTCTTTGTTAGGCTTATCCTCCCCAAGCAAGGCACCAACCTCCCCAAATTGAAATATGAAACTCTATAAAGCAATGGTGTTTTATTAAATTTTCAATGCCAATCTTCACTGCGCAAACGTAAAGGCTATTGAAGATTTCTGCCGTCGATTCTGCTGCATACAAAATTATTTTGCAACGACGGACACTTTTTCACCAGTTACTGTTGAAGCAATCGAGTTGATTAAATCATCAATAAAAAGTGGCTAATTGTGAATTATTTAGTAATGTTTACTCTGCTACGCCACCGATACCCTGCAGTTGCGCAAATCTTGACCCACTAGATAAATTTAGCTTTCGGGCCTAAATCGGGTTTAAAAATAAATCTCGGGTACGGGTTTGCGCCGGGTTCACGTTTCAAAACGAGGGCCGTTTAAAACTCTAGGTTGTGACAAAGACGTGCAGTTTTGTTTCGTGGCAGATTTTAACATAGATTACGTATTTTAATATTTTGTCAAAATAAGATGAAGTCTACGACATTGAAGCAATTGACAAAAGATGAGAGGTTGAACCAGTGGAAGCCGAAAATCTCATGCAAACCAGTGCAAAATTTTGTGCAGTGTTCGCACTTTAAATTTATTTCTTTCCTTTGTCCGCAGAATTGTTCCTCGTTGTTTGCCGTTAGTGTCAGAACTTTTATCAGTTGCCACCCCACCTGTTTTTCACTATTTTGCGTATTTGCGAGCGTCCAGGTTCATGAGCGTAAAAGACACAGCTGCCCTGCAGCCTAACTAGGAAAGGCAAAAATCGTGAATGTCACCCAGCACACTCGTTCCAGTTTATCACTGTATTGGGCGGCTATATGCTTCTATTTCATCAATCAACTACTTTGCGCATCATATACTGCGTTTGATAAGTGTTTCTACACCTGTGACGTGGTAGTTGTAAATCTTTGTGCATTGCATATCTATTTCATAAAGAACAGTGTGCATTACAGTATAAAATTGGGCTTTTGGGGAACTTTGGGCGGATTGCTCTCTTGTGAAGTCTGGTTCGTTTCGTGTATTGTGTCATAAAGCAGACAGCTAGTTGATCATGCATCCAAACGTTACCAAGGACACGTCTGCGCTTGTGGTTACCGAAAGCGAGAAAGGTTATAATCAGTTCATGTAAATGTTAGCTGTTTTTCTCCAAGTCAGTTGTTCTTCGAACGAAAGTGCCGTTTAACAAGAGTGAAGTAATTGAATTGGAACTGGAAGTCAATTCGCTGTGAGTTCAGTTTGTGATTAACGTAACTTTGCATTTGCACTCGTCGCTCTGATCTCCATTGAACAGGTTCCTTTCTTAATTACGAGTGGGAGCGGTACTGTCTAATGTCCACCACAGTATAGCATGCTATTAGACATAAACATGAAAGTAGGCACAAATGAACTATGCCCACGTCCAGTCCCATCGCCACGGGGGTCTTTGGTGGACTTAGCCCCCCCGAAACGCCAAGCCGCCAAAATCGAAATATGAAACACTATAAGCAAATGGAGTGTTAGTCAAATTTTAGAATGTCAAGACCCCTGCACAAACGTAAAGCCCCCTATCTAAGACTTTCTGGCGACGGTTCTGCCCACATCTCTTCAAATGAAAGAAACTGCTTATACCGTTTAATAAACTGCCGTCTTTTTGATATTCACATAATTATTTTGCTAAAACATCTTCATTAAAAAGGTCGGACCACGGTTGACTGAACGCAATGACGTCATAACACCATTTCTCAGAGGGTCCCGCTTCTAGGTTTGCAATGGGCCTCGCATTTGCTAGGGCCGGCTCTGCCTGTGATACTGGCATACTGGTGGCAATGTCTATTTCGCATAGACGTTCATGATCTATACCAGGTGTGGGCAAACTTGTTAAATAGAAGAGTCATTTACAGAAAACCAAAAATACCAGCGAGTCTCAAAATCGGTTTGTAGTATCAATACAAATACGGTAAAGTACGTGAGTTTTGCATGAAATCACCCACAGTAATTGAAACACAATAAACGCATTATTTATCAATACTAGGTTTTGGTTTGAGTTGTCAATGCCCAAAAAACTGGACGATACGTTGTTGTGCGAATTAAAGCTGGATGCACACGGCATGCGTCCTGTGCGATTTTTGGGCGCATGCGTCTGATTTCGTGACGTCACGTCCTTTTCTGATGCGTCTGGTATGGTCTGCGTTCGAGTAAAACAGGGGTCTCCAAACTACGGCTTGTGGGCCAAATCCGGCCCGCGAAGGCATTTTGCCAATAATGAGAAAGTAACATAATTCGTTGACTTTGTACCGAAACAATCACATTGTGAAAGACGTCCGGCCCTCGGACTTTTGTGTAACAACTGATGTGGCCCTCGGACAAAAAAGTTTGGAAACCTCTGGAGTAAAAGTGAGTCAGAACAGTGAGTCTGATGCGCCAATATGGAAACAGGTTCTACTTTCGAAGTATTTTTGTAGCCTTCCTCTTTGTGGTTTGCAATTGCCTCTTCGCGAAAAGTATTCGTTCTCATTTCGACATTGGGTATAATAGAAGAGCTTTAGGTTCATGTTTTTGTTACCATACCGCGTAGATTCCGTAGTAACTAACCTTATGGATTTGTTTAAACACATTGATAAATGAAACAAACATGAGGCGGCAACTCGCTATCAGTTCGAAATATTCCTATGCAGCTAGACGAGCTACACGAAATATGTCGACGAGCCGCAGTGTGCCCACTATTGATATACACCTTTTAGAATCAGCCTGTTTTGTCTGTGGTGCTCCTTTGTTCATTCTTAATTATCTTAAGTTTAGAAAATAATCGTTCTCCACTGCAGTTGGTCACCATGAGAGATAAATAAATGCGCAAATCATTTTTCGCTGCTGATTTCAATCGTCAATAGATCACTGCAGGAATTTTTTAAAGTGACAATACACAATGGTATTTTTTACCACTAGTTTTCAGGCAAAATCTTCTTTTTCCTTGTAAACAATTGAAAGTATTATTTAGTTCATAGGTTATAGCAGGTTTGCTCAAGTTGATATTTCACTTGGTTAATGACAGTTATCAATTCCATGCTTCTGCAGAAAGTGAAAATGCTTCTCACTTGAAAATTGTGCTTGAAAAGATATAAAGCATGATGTGGTTAACTCTGAACTGGAATGAGTTTGATAAAAATTACATGAGTGAAAATCAAACAAAAACAAATTAATTTCCTAAACGTAAAGAAACTGTTATCCAATTAATATACATGAAAAAACAACTATTCATAGAAAATACGCTAAATGTCATAGGTCAAAAAACTGTTTCAGTTGTTTCAAACTTTTGGAAGGTTCCAGAAATTTTTTTTATCCCGATCCTCCATCGCACATTTTGTACTGTAAGCGGTGATCCTAATCTACTGAGACCGAGATGAAAAGCATTGTCAATCACGGATGAGAGAGGGTGGCATTTCGCCATATTTTCATACTGTAGTGCTTCAGGAAGTGAGGAATGCAGCATTGTGTTCTGTGCACAGTGCTAAACGCAACAAAGCAGTGATAAAGCAAAATTTCGAAGGTGCAAAAAGCAATTCTCGATGAAAAACTCACAATATTCATGTCAACGTTGTTGAGAATAAAATTTCAACAAAGCGGTAAAATTGTACACCACCAAAAAAGCATGCATTTGCCACAAACGCACAAAAACGGTTATTTGCTCTTTCACTTTTCTCAATCTTCAGTATGATTTCATTTGAATTAATGGTTTTTGAGTTGCTGCTTCTTTGCGAATTTGCAAGAATTCCTCTTTCTTATCTGCTTTCGTCTCATTCATGAATTTGCTGAAAAATTGTTTGAAGCATGATTTTTGAGAATTCGCGATCAAATGTAGTTTTCGATTGTTCCAAGAGTTTGTAGCTTCTAGCGGTTAAACGATTTCACTGGTAAATCTTGCACAGTTTACAAATGAAAATGTAAACAAAACGCTTGTTTCCAGTTGCACCTATACAGTAACCAGCTGGGTATCAACGCCGCTCACGACTCGCAGGGAAAAGGCTCGTCAGACAACGAATTAACTGTAAACAAATCTTCAGCATTTCGCAAAAAATTGCTGCAGTATATTCTCCGTACTGAAAGAATTTGGCGAAAACCACGACCAGAAATACGCTGAATTGCAAGCTTATGGTGTGTAGTGGATTCTAGGACGAGCGAATCTTGAATACCGACGGTCTTATTTTTTAAATTGAGTGTCTTGCATAGTTTTGAGTGTCCCAAATAAGTGTCCTGCATAGTTTTGTACAAATATCGTTGATAATTTCCGCTTGTGGTCTTCGCAAAGCACAGCATTGTATAAAATTGAAACGCTAATTGGAACATGTTGTTATGGCACATCTTTGCATGTAGCTTCAGCACCTCGTGAGCCCGTGATGCAAGTAATTGATGGTGACATTTATTTCAGGGCAAAACTGAGAAGAGAGAAATCGCGAGTTGTAATTTTCCGAGACGTCGGCATTTGGTGGGTCTTGTCCGCATATTCAACTGCATAAGGCACCAAATTGCATTCAACGCGCACTAAATTAAAAAAAAGTGTTGATGTGTTCGCCTTCAACTGCAGTGGAATTGTCAGGTGCTGTGTCGGTTGATTTCGCTGCTTTCGTCAAACGCCTCTTCAACGTATCGAGCTTCTCGCCATCGATGTTCATCATATCGCCGAGCAAATCCACGCCGCGCAGGAGTTTGTTCCTTGTCCGCCGCGTTCGCAGTTCGCTCCTCACCAGTTGCCAGATGAGCAAGCATGACTGAACGTCACTTGCTACGAGGTGAATGATGAGGAAGAGTCTGTATGACAGCAAATGGATGTGGAGGCAAAGGAACTGGCAGGTGAACTGCGTGGTGCTTATGGTACAGACGAACTCGCTCTTTGCAACAAATATGCTTTCAAGAAGAAAGTAGGTGCATCCTATGCCGTACAGTAGGAAATACGAGAGCGATATAATGTTTCTGATGCGGTAAGCACTGAAGAAAGTTTCTGAATGTACGACGAGGTTCGATTCGTCTTTTGCAGTGATTGATTTTCTTTCAAAACACATTGTTTCGGCTTTTTCTGTAATTTCCACAGAGTCTTTGTTTTCAATCTCAATGATTGCTTTTGCAATCGAAGAAGTTTCTTCAATGCATCGACAAATCTTCGGTACGTATAGCCAAACGTTATTAACTGTGAATCCCACAGCGCTTGCCAGAAAACCAAGCCAAGGTAAGTTTCGCACCAGCCATATTGTAAGTATGAGGCACTTATCGTCAACGTAACCAGACTGGGCGGAGACACAACCGGTGTAGTTGTTTCTTAAAGCGGTGCAGGAGATGGCGCTGCTGTTTGGCGAAAAGAAGAGAACGGCTGAACTGATCAGCAGCAGAATGGAGATGGAGCGCAGTGTCTCCCACCACGGCCTCATTCCATGTCTTTCCAAAACATCTTCAAGGGACAAAGCGTCTGCGAGCGCCATGGCACGTAAATGAACGTTAAAAAATTCTGATTTATTTTGCCCTGCATGAACCTGACTTTGAAACATGCAAAAAAATAATTGCGTTTTAAACACAGGAAAGATTTTGCTTCTGGAAAGTTATTTTCCAAAGCGAAATTATTCCTAGCATGTGGAATCTTGCCATTGCTTTTTACGATTTAGTTTTTGTTCATAGTAGCTATTTCTTCATTAAAACGTAACAACCATTCAACTCAAAAACAACGAATCAGGTCATTTTTATGTTGTGCGATGATAATGCTGATCCAAAATTAATATAACTCAAATGTAAACTACAACTAGGCAGTTATTAGTTGTTAGTTACCAGTGGTCGGTTACCATTGGTGATCGACTCATACTTTCATTAGATAATATCATAAAACTGTCTTGCAAAATACTTTACATATTAGAAGTGCTGCCAGAAGATTTAGAATCTACATTCCCATTATATAAATCAACAATTGGTTGACGTCTTGTCACGTCATCTAAAGAAAATCGGTTACTGATTCAAAAAATGGCCTAAATCAGGGGTCACCAACCTTTTTGAAACTGCGAGCTACTTCCTGTGGACAGATTAATGCGAAGGACTACTACTTTGATACACACTTCTGAAATAAAAATTTTTCTCAATTTACTTTCAATTATTTTAGTATTGATATTCGTTAAGGTGAAGACATTGATCATGCTAATGTTATTTTTAGAACAGGCCCGCGGGCGACCTTCATGGTCCTTACGGGCGACCTGGTCCCCGCGGGCACCACGTTGGTGACCCCAGGCCTAAATCTTGGGCAATCTGCATTGCGGATGGCGGCGCATTAAGATTTCTACGGTTCACTTGTTTTGTTTCTAACCTGAACGTTCACTCAGAGAAAGTTTGATTCATCCTGTGACATAAAAAAGATGCAAGACGTTTCTAATCAGCATGGCTTTTATCTGTAGGTAAGTAGGTACCTTCGTTGCAAGATAAATATATAAAGATTTTTTATGCTGCACAGACTTTCCACTCTACTGAACTTTGTGTATCTACACTCATGTAGACAAGACTCTTTTTGGCCTGCACCTAATACATTTGAAAGGTGGCACGTCTTGATTGGTTGTTTACAGTGTTTGAATTGGAAACAATGCGCTCACTTTTATGGCCACAGTAATTGCTCTCATTTGCGAACGCTCTGAGCTTATTCCCTGGATCAACTGCTCTGCTACTGCTTCAAGTCCACGACAAAAGCATCTCGACGTAGGTCGCTTCCTGATCAGTTGGATGCTAAGCTATTCACACAACGTCGTATGTGTGGACTTACCAGGGAAGAAATCTTTCTGCAGATCTGATTGAAACCGGATGTTTACTGCTTGGTTGGTATCTGATGTTGAAACTTCGCGCATTACCTGCATCCCGTAACTTGAACTTGTCGAAGTCACTAAAAGGATGCAAGCATCGAATTAAGTTCTGATCGTCACTATTGACGCAGCACACGGAATTTCCAATTCGTCATGTAAAGGACGGCTTAGAGGCAATGACAGTCAAATCATGTTTGCGCTGTAAGTACACAACAATGAAGACGTTTCAATGGACAAAGCTTAAACAAACAGCACAGGTTTGGTGAAAGACGTCTAAAGCATTCACTTAATTAAGTCCAGCCTATATTTCAAGACTGTCAAATTTCATTAGCACAGGTGAAGCACAAAACATGAGTTGAAAATGAAATAAAAACAAAACAAAGAAATCAAAGGTGTGTTCAGTTTCAAGTTCAACGTTCAAAATTATATCTTACAAATCTCATACTGTATATATCAAACATAAGAGTCAATACCTAGCAAGCAGTCGCGTTTTAACTAGATAGGAAAGCATGTGTAATGGTAACGTTTTTATATTTTTAGAAATACAACTCTATGCAACAGATTCTACATATTGCAACATTTTTTTACCATAATGTGTTCTGACACGTTTATGATAAAAATTTCTTGAAACTTGTTGTGCCATGATCATGTATTCAGTGCAGTTGTGAAAAAAAGTTATCAAAAGAGGAGGGCAGGATATTGGCATTGTACTTTGCATAAGCTTTGCCAAATTAAGTTGTACAAACCAGAAACGTTTGAGAATTTTAAGCAATTTGAAAATATTGTTTGAACTTGATGTTCTATTGCTTAAAGTCATGTATTTCAAAATTCGGTTTTGTAGCACTTGCACTGGTTGGATAGCAGTTTTATATGCTCGTCCCCACTCAGCATATACAACTGCTATCCAACCAGTGCAAGTGCTACAAAACCGATATTTGCAGTATTGCCAATGTGAATGAAAGAGACTAAATTAGATTAAACAGGATATTTTCATATCAGCACAATGTCTAAATTTACACACTACGCCACAGGCTTGAGAAAATTCCCCCCAGAGTCTACTGATTTGTGGTTTCATCAGTTATAACACCATGATACTTAATACTGTTAGTTTGCCTATTCTCACACCATTCATATAAGTTTCAAAGTTACAATTTTGAGAACGTATTGCAGTTAATACTATATTAAGCTGTTTATTATAGTTGATTGATAATGTGTTAGACCTCATCCAAGTATCGACTTTGTCAAGCTCATTTTGAACATTAATTTGTAACGTTTTAATATCTTTGTGAGATAAATGTGAACAAGTGTCATCTGCAAAGAGGGTAGTTTGAAAACTAAAGGCACACCGAAGGTTTAACATAGAAAAGGACCTATCACTGAACGTTGAGGAATGCCCTATTCAGTTGTCTGAAAATTTGATGACTAATAGTTAACTTTAGTGCATTGCTTACGATTAGTTATGTAAGATTAAAAAAAGAGTTTCGCTTACTTCTAATACCGTAATACATCAATTAATTAGCAACATTTTGTGGTCAATGGTATCTAACGCTTTACTTAGATCAAGAAAAGCAGCACGTGCTTTTACCCGTTTCCACGTTTTCCAAAAAACTTTCATAAATGACACTGCAGCTAAATCAGTTGATGAATTGTTTCTACATCCATATTGGAATATTGCAGTGATAGCGTGACTCGAGTCAATGACTCGACTCAAGTTACGATTTTTGGTAACTCGGACTCGACACGAGTCATGTTGAGAAAAATGGCGACTCGACTTGAGTCAAGTTTTTCACAGATTGACTCGAGACTCGAGTCAGAGTCATTTTTACAAAATCTCTGAGTTCCTGATAGAAAAACCCTGTTCGTTTGCACACAAAGAAATATGCACTTTTTGCTTCAGTTATGATCAAGATTGGCGGAAATTTTCTGTTTTGTTTGTCTAGTCGTGCTATGCTGCATTGTAAGGATCAAGTGTCACCAACTTGCATAGAGGGAGACCTGAGCCTTTGCTTTCGCTGAGGGGTCAGCAGAACACAATATATTGACAGACACCTTATTGGTTTAATGTAGTATTTGCATATCGTGATCATGGGAGTGGGCCTCATACTGTGACCTTGAGTCTTTTCCAGATACCAGTAAAGTGATTCAAGTTTTTCAGATTCAAATCCAAACCAAAAACTATATTGCAAAATATAATACAAGTGCGAAAACCTAATCTTGTTTAAATTCAAATTTCTGCCACTGTTATTACCCTACGCCCATGTGGCGAAATGATTGCGCCACATATAACGTTGAATTCGTAGCAGCAATAGAAGAGCGAACCTGGTCAAATGCATAATCTCAATTGCTATTATGCTGAAGATTGTCGGTTCGACTCTTTCTTTGGTTGGTTAGGCTTAAGGGCAACGCAGCATTGTGCCTGCAACAAATGGCTTCCAACGTGTCGGTGGCTGCAATCCAGTGTTAACCTGCAGTCCCAAAACTGAACTTAAAGTTACATCAAAGCCTTGTGACATCATAAAAGCAAAGCTTTGTGACATCATAAAAGCAACACATTCTTGTTTGGGACACAAAGAAGCAAGGCAGCGGATAGGCATGAAGCATTGTTAGCACTTCAGGCTGTCTTGGTTAGATCGGAAGGCTAGTTCTGTAGACTACAGAAGGTTGTGTGTCTCCTC
>Ga0210059_1003686_pt1 | contig 24620 bp, 13 predicted proteins | sample Ectturendosymbi2_FD_188042 | JGI IMG/M metagenome (GOLD analysis project Ga0210059, IMG submission 188042) | Ecteinascidia turbinata endosymbiont from Florida, USA - Sample 2 (SPAdes) (version 2) | ecosystem: Host-associated > Tunicates > Ascidians > Unclassified | place: Key West, Florida...
GTTATGAGGCAGAGGGCAAGGCATTTTGGTACAACGTTTCATAGCAAAAACAAGTAGCATGGGCGGAAAACAATGTTTACAGATACACATCATGAAGAAAAGTAGATTTATTACCCACAGACCATAATTGGGTGGGTTGCATGGATGAGTTGTTCCCAAACACTAACAGATGCATGGGATGGTGTCACCGAATGAAGTTGAAGAGGAAAGGATGTGAGCAGGTTACAGTATTATTAGCAGTATATAATCATTATTGATTTCAGTAAGTATTAGGTACATAAAAAACAAAACAACAAAAGAAGGGTTTTAGTATGTTAGAGAATTATTTAATTCTAAGGTATAGTTTCACAAAAACTCATAGCTTATCTATGTAGACTACCCATTTATCTCTCAAATATTACTGGTGTCATGTCCTTGACACCGTCACTCAGCTTTATATGCAACTGTGGGCCTAGGAATTAGGCTGAAGTCAATGTCAGTGAGGTCTTGGAGGTAGGTGAACATCACTTCGTTTGCCTCAAACGAAGTAAAAAACTAAAAACTAACTCTTGGTGAAATGACTAAAAACTAACTCAAACTAAAAACTAACTCTTGGTGAAATGACTAACAACGGTAGAGAAAAATAATAACACTAAGCCCTGTGCAGGCAGTAAGTCTCTGGGGGTACGCATTTAAACCCGCCACGAGTTCGCTTTAAACACTGCTGTCGGAGTAAGCAAGCTGTGTTGAGAGAAAAGCTAGGGCACAAAGTGGTAGACAACATTGGATTGAGTCAAACAACGTAAAGCATCGTAATAATTGAGACAGAATCATTCAGGAAACAATACGTTAAAAACAAGGTTGATGGTTGGGCAAAAGACCTTCGGCTGCTTTGAAATTACGCACAAGATGATCCTCAAGCAGCATATAGTACTGTACCCAGTATTCACCAAAGGATTATGCTCCAGATGGACCCATTTCCAAAGAACAGTACTGGACATAAGTGAATTGTTCAAACCACTGGAAACGATCATCAGAAATCAGTTGATTGCCGCTCTCATAGGTCAAGAGGTAATTGATGCAGAAAGACAATTCCTAGTCCTTTTTCTCAGGCATGGTGGACTAGGTCTGACAAATTACCAAGAAACTGCCAAGACAGAATACAATTATTCCACTCAGATCACTGCTAAACTAACAGACAAAATATACAATCAAAAACCCAATCTTTCTTGATTACAATACCTCAGACCAACAATATACCTGACACATGAAAAACAGAATAGGACAAGGGACGAATGCAAAAGAAAATGCCGAAATAGTCATGATAAACTATTAGAGGAACTAACCCCGGAGTCACAACAACTCATGAAAGGAGCGGTGGAAAAAGGGGCAGCTTCTTGGCTGTCAGCCTTGCCAATCAAAGCAATTGGATATGCACTAAACAAACAAGAATTCATAGATGCCATCTCTGCGTGTGATATGGATGGAACTGGAAGGTGAAAGGCATACCCACCCACTGTGCTTGTAGAGAGACAAACTCTGTGGATCACACCCTCATGTGTAAACTGGGTGGGTGGCTACACTTTAATGAGGCACAACTCAGTGAGAAACTCTAAGGCACAGATAATGAAAGAGGTCTATAGAGATATTCAGACTGAACACACACTTTTACCAATCAACGAAAATGACTTTGAAAGAAAAGTCACTGCTGCTGACAACGCAAAGTTGGATATCTCTACAAGGGGAGTGTAGAATAGCTGTGGGAAAACTTTCTTTGATATAAGGATCACACATCCTACCTCACAGTCTTATTCTGGGAAGGCCCTAGCAGAGATCTACCAACAACATGAAAAAGAGAAGGATAAGCACACTACAACCAAAGAGTAATTGACATTGAGAAGTCTTCATTCAGTCCCCTTGTCTTTACAACAAGTGTTGGGATGGCACCAGAGTGAGAGCCAACAAAAGACAGGCAAAAAAACAGCTGAAAAATGCAGGGAGCTATATGCATCTGTAATGACATTCATAAGGACAAAACTCAGATTTGAACTTTTGAGGAGCACCCTTGCTGCAATACGAGGATTTCAAGGTAAATAAAGTGCTGTCCACCTCCAGGACCTCATGGACATTGACTTCTGTTTAATTCCTAGGCCCAAAGTCATGTAAAGCTGAAGTATGGCGTCAATGACATGACACCAGTTATATCTGTGAAATAAGTGGCCAGATCACATAAGTCATGACATTTTATAAAACTCTACCTTTTTTTAGAACAATACTTTTCTCGTTTACTAAACATATATTGTTTTTCATGTACCCAACACTTATTGGATTAATGTTTGCTGCTAATATTACTGTAATCTGTCCATGCCCTTTTCTCTTCAACATTATTTGGTGACACCTTGTGTCCGGTTGGACATAATTTATCCATGGAACTCACCCCATTATTGTCTGTGGGTAAATTGTTGTCTTTGCAATTTATATGTATAAACATTGTTTTCTGCCCTTGCTACTTGTTTTTGTAATGAAATGTTATGTTTTTAATTGCATTGTTCTCTGCCTCGTGACCCTTATTGTTGCTTGCTTCCTTCACCTATGTGCTTGCTTTAACTGCCCATCTGTACATGCCTCAACTCTTCACCCATTGCTTGCCCACCATCATCTGTGTTACCTTGCTGTATATTGTGTATGCACTATGAAGCAATTGTTTTATATACCTTTTTTTGTGTAATATTCTTTGCCCTTTATATATTGTTGCTGTAAATACTTTTCGTGATAATGTTTCTCTTGCATACTCTGTTTTTGTGTTTCTCTATTAACTCTGTGGTAAAACAAGCAAAAAACAACACAAAAACAGTGGTGGAAAAGCATGCATATGTACAGGGGGTGAGGTGAGCAACTGTGGAGGCAAATGATAAGAGGGAAAATAGGGACATCAATATAATTTTACAGAAAGTGACAAGCATGTAAAATGAAAATCAACAGGAATTTTGACAAGATGGCTGTACGTTTTTATATTGTTTTCCAAATGAATAAGGCAAAGATTTCCGACTTTCAGGAGTATTGGGCCAAATTTTGGGATCAATATACTTTAAAGAAAGCTGACCTAGGGACATTTTCATTCTGGGTAAATAATATTTGTGCAAAGCAGCAAGTCTTGTTTGGTATATTTCAGGGTTGAGAAAAACCCGGGTTTTTTAAAAAAAAACAACCCACCTGTTTTTTTTTTGTTTTTTTCAAAAAAAAAATATTTTTTGTTTTTTAAAAAGAAACAAGATTTTGTTCGTTTCAAAGAAAACAAAAAACCCCATTCTGAATTGTTTTTATTCCATCATGCAATATCACTATTTTCAGAATTACACAATCATAACTTGTTATGATTTATGGCATTAAAATTGAGGGTAAAGCAATGTACCCCATCTTTGATTTCGCAATGTGTTGTTGGTCAGTTCACTCCTAAATGGTAAGGCTTGGTAAGCATGCGCACAGCAAACAGAAAAACCACTCCCACACAACTCTTGCAGTTTCATGTCAAGTTTACGAGCATGCCCTGCTAGTTCAGCATCTACAGAGTGTATTTTTTCAATATATGATTTGGTATGTTCCAAAATCAGAAAAAGTTTAGATGCAGCGAAAGCAGAAAAATTGGTGAAAATACACCGATGGTGCAGAGCTGAAGAAGATAACCACTAGAGTTTACTCAAACTGTTCAATTTATTCTTTTTTTTTTTTCAAGTCCTTTAAATTTTGTTACTGTTTGTTTTGTTTGATTAAAAAAAACAATTGCAAGTAACTGTGTAAGTGTCCTGCTTATTTTATTTTTTTACTTAGTAGATTTTTTAAAGGAAAAGTAAAGAGTGGGTTTTATTGTTTTTTTAAGTGGGCTTTTTAAAAAAAAACCCAGGTAGGTTTTTTTGGGTCGTTTTTTTTACAACAACCCTGGTATATTTGGACTGATGCAATCTTGCAAAGTAGTTATCAAAGTGATAAGGGAATCCACCCTTAAAAGGAGTACGTGACTTTGGCAATGGAGAATTTTAATTTAATATTTTGTGTTTAGAATAGCATACAGCTGTTTCGGTTTTGTCATATTCAACGGTTGTAGCAGCTTTATTTTACAGTCTGATTAAAGGAAGTGAAGTAGTCTTATTGACACTTCCTCAGTTAAGTATTGAATAAGTTAAATAGGAATTGAAAAAGAACAAAGTAAACAGATTTGACTACTGAAATATTGGTATGCAATTAGTGTTTAAATTTCAACAACATATCACGTGATTTGCAGAGTTGAGTCACCAACTTTTCAGTTTGAGGCTTCCAAATATGTTTATCATCAAATATAACGCCAAGATATTCCAAGCTACTGTGTTTTGATATTGGGTGATGATTAATTGAAACTGAAAAATTGACATTGTTATGGTTTGTCATGAGCATGAAATTGTTTTCAGAATTATCAATACATAATTTGGTCGCATGAATTCAGGGATCAGTTTTTTGAGCTCTTGCTTAATTATTTTTTTCTAAAAATTTGTGTTTTTTCCCCTGAAATATTAAGATAAATATAATAAGCAAAAAGACAGTATTAAAGTTAGAGGCTTTCACAATGTCATCAACATATATAAGGAATAGTAAAGGCCCATCAATAGATCTTTGGGGTACCCCGCATGTTACCTTCAATAAAGAAGATTTAGTAGCCAGTCCAAAGTTTGGGGTGTGCCAAATCTTTTGACTTTAAGGAAACAACAGTATTTTGTTTGGGACACCCCCTCTTAAAGCACAAAATGATAAATATGCTAGAAAATTAGGGGTGGCATTGATCCCCTGGCTACATCCATGACCATGGGTGATTGATTTTGCTCAAAGAATAGCAGGCTATAATAAGTGCCTAAGATAACTCTTAGAAGACAAGATGAATTTTTAGTTGTGTATCCTTTATTTAATCTGTAGCTGTTGCTAATAGGGTAATCTTCCTTTCAAACATGCTCTAGATTTTTATTTGCAGCCTAATAGTTAATATACTTGTCATTCCTTGTCACAAGATGAATACTGATTCAAGAAGGTTGCAAGTGCCACAAGTTAGTACCAGTCCTTACCAGTATTATACCCAGCCATCAGCACCTCTTGTTGATGCAGATGGTGCAAGACAGGATGGAAGATATTCTGCTGAATCGCGCTGCATATTTTTGCAATGTGGCATTGTTTCTCAAGCCAAAGGTTCTTGCTACTGTGAATTAGATAAAACAAAAGTCATATGTTCCGTTTATGGTCCAAAAGATGTGGAAAGAAGAGAAGAATTTCAAATGGAAGGAAGGATTAAATGTGAATTCAAGTTTGCCACTTTTTCATGTAAGGAACGAAAGGGTCATATTCAAGACTTGGATGAAAATGAACTTTCGATGGTGATAACACAAGCTTTATCTGCATCTGTGCGTCTTCAAATGTATCCCAAGTCATTGATTGAGGTTTATGTGATGGTATTAGAAAATGATGGATCTGTGCTGGCTGCTTCCTTAATGTCGTCTTCATTGGCTGTTGCTGATGCATGCTTGGAACAATATGATATAATAACAGCAGCTTCTTTGCGTGTTTGTGGCAAAGATGATTTCATTGAAGATCCTGTAGAAAATGAAGAATATCATCCACAGTCTTGTCCTAACACAGACCTTAACCATGGAACACTGACTGTTGCATTGTTACCTGTTTTAAATCAAATTTGTGCTGTTGTTTCAAATGGTCATTTGGAGAGTGGTGTATTAATGGAAGCAATGGATACATGTGTAAATTCTGCCAGAAATTTATACTCAATTGCTCGAAAATGTTTGCTATCTTCTGTGAAAAGTGTTTCAAGTGCATGAATTTCAATGTTCTGCTGTGTTAGTTCTGGCAACAACATTGATATTGCGATTTCTCATTTACTTCATGCTTTATTCTTTGCAGATGATACCTACAGCTCTGTTGGAACTGTCCATGAAGAAGTCTTAAATGCTTTAATTTTATCATTTAATGTACATCTGTGTTTTTTAAAATCCAATGGAGACTGCCAAAGAGTTCATTACAGACTTTGTTGCTGGGTGTGCTGGTAAGTGAATAAAAAAGAAATAATTAATTGAATTGTTTGCGAAACTTCAGAACTGAATTTTTGGAAAGCTTACACCTCTATCATTAACCTTACATCAGAACATTGTTGATAAGCAAACCATAGTTTTATAAACCCATTACTGATAAGCACACTTCAAGTGAATGGCTAACATGTTCTTTTGTAGCTGTAGGTGTATCTTCAATAGATTACAATTATCTCACCAATTGTTACAATTCATAATAATTTTTCAGTCATGTTTGTGATATCAATTTGTGCTATGGTTAATATGGTGTCGTTTATTGTAATTCAAGTCATCTTTCAATACTTGATTATTATATTTGAATGGTTGAAATTTAAATTTTTTTTCATTCTGTAGATTTTATTATTTTTTGCGTTTGTGAAGCTTATTGTGATTGAATGAAGAATCATTTCTGATGGGTTTGTGCAGAATTGTGAAAAAGATATTGCAGATGAAACTGAAACATAGAACATCATAATTGACCCTGAACTTGAAACAAATCCATCATAAATTAATGATCCTGCTTGTAAAACTAAATTGTGTGCTAAGCAATGAAGCATGTTGTCATGTTTAGTACTAGCAGATAGCAAAATTTGTTGAGGTGCTGTTAAGATCCTCACTGGTGATGAGTGTGAACTTTCATATTAATTGCAAAATTGCATTAAAGTTGTATCTGGCATTTGGTTTAACAGTGCACTTAGGTTGGTGCCCACAGCTATTTCAAGCATTGGACATTAGGACATCGGCAGGGAGTCGTTTGTGGTGGTGCAAAGTTTGCTTGAGTTGGCTCCAGATACTTATTTGAGTTGACTCAAGACACTTTCACTGTACGAAGATGTTTATTCTCATGGCATGACAAGTACCAAATGAAGCAGACTTGCAATGCTATTTATTTTTATTGTGACTCATGGAGAAATGCTGTATCGTACAAATTCAGTGTGTGACCTGGTTTAGAATTAATTATAAGTTTAACCCTAACCACAACATACCAATTAATCATTAGAATGCAAATCATCTTTGCAAGGTGCATTATAAGGAGAATTCATGGGAAAATAAGATCTTGGTTGCTGGACGACCCAAAGGGAGCAGTCAATTACTCCTCTCACCAATGCAACGTCAGCACCAACCCAGACCTAGCGTTTGTGAGTGTTGGCCAGGACAACCAACTGCCGGACAGACATGTTCTGGGAAAGTTTCCGCGGTCACAACACTGCCACTAAGGCTCAAAGTTCCTGCTACAGTGATCGGTTGAAGCATTGGAACTTGTGCACAAGGTTGATTAGAAGTGCTTTTGCCTTCTCACAGGTGAATCCGTGGAGAGATTGCCACTTCCAGATACAACAAACATATTTTTGCGAGAGCCTACTATTTGCAGCTTAGCAATACATCCCATGTGGTTGTTGCAAGAACTACGTGCCATGGTGGGACAAGAAGTGTGAGACCCTTCATCGCTCCTTACTCTTGAGCCCCAGCAGAGACTGACTCCAAAAGAGCCACTTTGTCCCTACTTTCTCAGCTCGAGCACAAGAAGCAGGAGCAATGGGAAGAAGCTGTCAATTCCATTGACATCTCGCACTCCAGGCGTGGAGCACCATCAGTAAACTTACTGACAGGTCTGTAGACCCTCCTCTCGCCTGTGCCTTGTCTCAGTAAACTCCATCACCTCACAACTCGTGAAGAACAGAGCACACAAGACTGGGAGCCGTGAGTCCTACATGCTTGTCAACAAGCAGTTGTCTGACCTATGGAAGGTCCCAACACCTGAGGGATACAATATCTGTATTCAAGTAACTTCACTTCACAAGTGAAAGAAGCAAGGAATCAATCACAAAATTTTAATAGGAAATCAATTTCACGTCACACTACGCATCGTCAGTCCTATCGTCTTATTAAAATAGAATCTATTTGCATAGTGTTACGTGAAATCGATTTCCTATTAAAAATTTGTGATTGATTCCTTGCTTCTTTCGCTTGTGAAGTGAAGTTACTTGAATACAGATATGCGCAAGTTAGAATCATCACAAAAAGATGAAAGCAGAGCCCAGTTGGCTGATTCCTCTAAAGCCTATAGAAAGCGTAGAGCTTTTTATTGGATACAATATCTCTGACCATTTCAGGCCAGAGAAGCTTGCTGCCACCCTCAGGTGCCTGAAGCCAGAAAAGTCTCCGGGTTTGGATTCTATCTTCCCAGAGTTATATCTTTCCCAGAGGCTCTCAAATCATGGTTTTGCGATTTCCTCACTTCATCTGATGACAACAACATACATCTGGCACGCTGGGCAGACCACCAATTGAAGGCAGAGTGATTGGACAACCTTACAAGATTCCGTGCTTTCATTCCTGGCACCCAACCTCTCGGAGTGCCCTCCCACTAAATATTATTTCATTATGAATACTTGTTTCGTATAAATATTTTTTCATTATTAACAAAATGGATTCGTGGGCCAGATTTGGCCCACCGGCTGTAGTTTGGAGACCCCTGACTTAGGGGATAGAGTGCATGCCCTATATGCTGGTAGAGTGGGTTTGATACCTGCTTGGATCATACGCAAGGTGCACTTGCAGCCTGTCTAGCCATGTGCTTGGCAGTGGATGGTTGCAAGAAAAAGTTTCATGTGTGGTGCTGCCACTGGCCTGTCCTTAATGCAACATTCATTGAAAAAGTAGCTGCTTGGCTGCCCATGGTGGAGATATGCACCTTACAAACACTTGTGACACCCCAAAGGGAGTACGAAGCAAGTATAATGAAATTTTATCTTCTATGAGTACTGGTTTTGTCTATGAGGCAGTTTTTACTGTAAGATATATGCATGTGTGAGAATCAACACTTTCTGTAAGGACAGCTGCACAAGAAGATACATACTTCAGTTCAGATAAACAATAGACTGTGCAACCATTGGCTTATTTCCATTCCACAGACCAACTTTTGGTTGAGAGGCATGGATTTTTGAAAGAGCAATGATTGGATAATACTTCCAGAAATTGTGAATTTCAAATAACTAATTTCAAGTATAATGCAGTGCGAAACATTTGGCTTTGTTCATACCTTTGTCCAACATTATAATTATGCAGCATAACTATGAAATAATCACATTTTAAGTCATTGTGCAGATAACTGTTTTTAGAATGTACACCATCCATGCTGAACAACCACCGTAATGTTGTAGTTAGCATCCGAACGCAGCTGCATTGAATAACTTTGAGAAAATACAGTAGAATTGCCCTATAATGTTACTTCATGGGACTGAAGAAAAAGCATCGTTATAGGCGAATTGTCACTATAGCCAAACTGTTATAAATTGTTCCTTAAATGACATTTTAGTTCATGCCTAAGCCTGGCAAGGTTTAAAAGCGCCCTTTAGTTAGAATTGCCACTTACTGCACATACTCTGATAAGAAATGTGAGAATTATTTTGTCTTTGTTTTTGAAAATTGTAGTCAATGTTGTTGTTGGGATATCGAAATCTTCTGCATGTTTTGCCACTTTCGTAACATTTTAGCTATACTGAACGAAACGAGGATGTCATGTATAATGGGATGTTGCTTCTTTTGTTCAATAATTTGGAGACTGTTCCATCAAGACTATCGATCAAACTGACTATAGTCATAACAATACATTATACAGGAAAACTCATGTAAGGATTTGCATTCATTGCTGCTAATGTTGATGGCATAGTCCTTGGTGCCATTCTTATGTCACACCTGTCACGGCTCAACGATTGGCCGCTTAACTTTAAATGTGTTCATATTGGGTTGTAAAAGATTTGTGTGGTGACTCCAGCTTTCCAAGCTTACACTTCAATCTGTAAAGAAACCTTGCAACTGTCATTATAAATGAACTCTCTCGGGAGGGGACCAACAAAAACCGTCGCTATATGTGTAGTGACGATATAGCTGAAGTTGTTATAGACCAGCCTTTCTTAACCTTTTTCTATCTCAGCACCCTTTTGGTCACGCCTAAGCATTCCAGCACCCCCCACCATTGGCTAACACCTGGTTACCATAAGGATAAAATAAAGACAGACATATTTCTTTTATTTTTTACTACCACATATGTGACCTTCCCAGCACACCCTGAAATTGATTTCAGCACCCCAGGTTAAAAAACCCTGTTATAGACAAACTGAATTGCATGTAAAAGATAGGAATTCTGCCGAGACTGATGAAAAAGTGTCATTATAGGCAAACTTTTGTTAAAGCCGAAATCATTATATAGGCGAATTCTGTTGTACTACCTTGTAGCATTTTGCTACTAATATCAAGCAAATACCTTGTAATATTTCAACACTCTTAATAATGCATTGTTTCTTTCGAGTTGCAATTAAATTGTCACCAAGTGTTTGTCAGCCTATAAAAGACTTGTTTCTGTCAATTTTGACTTTGCTGATGATTTTAACAGGAGGGACAGCATGTGTATATTGTGGACAACCGCTGGACACTATCAAGGTCAAACTACAGACCTTCCCTGGTCTGTATTCTGGACCAATATCATGCTTGCGTCACACTGTAAGGACGGAAGGTCTCCAGGGATTGTACAAAGGATCTGTACCTGCTCTTGTCTGCAATGTTTCAGAGAATGCAGTGCTTTTCGTTGCTCTTGGGGCTATGAAAAAGCTTGTAGCTTCTTTATGTAACAGTCATCCTGATAAACTAAGGTTAGTACATACAAAACTAAAACAAAAGATAGTGTAATTTGGTGAAATATGGCTTTAGGTTTAGTGATTGTTTAATTTTGCTTATGTACATTTAACAGCAATCTGCAGAATGCAACTGCTGGAAGCTTAGCTTCGATCTTTTCTGCACTTGTGGTATGTCCAACTGAGATCATAAAGTGTAGAATGCAAGCATTGCAAGAGTTACATGCTACAGGAAAGCTTGCAGAAATGCCACGGTAAGGATTTTTGCCCACGTGTGTAGCTTTTCCAGAGTTTGATTTTGAAAATCACTTTAATCGCTACTAAAAAACTCCCCAACACAGGTAATAGTTCAAAAATAAAAGGTAGAAAACTAATGATAATCAGACTAGCATGAAAGACGTAGAAATTTGCAATATAAAAGAAGAGCGTGTTTCTTGCTACAGCACTCTGTTTCCTGAGAATTAATATATTGCCGTTTCTAAGATTTTTATGTAATTCACCCGGTTCATGAGTTACGACTCCAAAATCAACCAAAAAGTTGATTCAAAGCCGCTATAATGGTTTTCCTGGTTTCAAAGTGCAGTCTGTGATGGGTTGCCAGCACATGCTTCTTAAGGTTCGGTTTCTCAATTTTGGGCAATTTTCTGCTCATCAGGCGGTGAGCCTATTTTCACGCATTGCTATGCGGTCTAACATTTCATTTTTGTAAACAGTTTGCAATCTCGTGAATTTTAATAGTAGTTGCTTTTTCAGCAACATTGCTGCTCTTTGCTTCAGACGAACTTCTAGCCAGACGGCCATCATGAAATGAACTCAGCTGAACATACATTGTAAACCTATATCTGTAAAAACACAAACAGTTGAATCTCAAACGTGCTATACCTCATCAAAAGTTATCAGAAATGTGCCATATGCATTACGCTAACTTGATCCATCCTTGTATATATACATGTAAACATATCACTACCCTGCAGCCGGAAATACGAGTGCATGGAAGGTGTTTCGTTTGGTGATAATATTTTGTAGTACTAGTGTTTTGCAACATGGTGCTACATTAACAAACTTCTGTCAGGCTTTTGTTCTCCAAAACTGCGTGGTGGTGCAGGTGTTAAGAAACTCTATGCTGCTGTTTATAATCGCCGTTCCAAAATGCTCTCAAAACCATGCTATTTGCTATTAATATAAGGCACAGTCTTCTCTAGCAACTAGACGTTTCCCCCACAAACAAAAATTTTGTGGAACATTACTGGCGAGGTAGCGCCAAAAATCGATTTTGCTAACGTATGTGGTGATTTGGCAAGCGCTCATCGATCACTGCAGGATTTTGCAGGTGGGTGTATAGTTGTGTTTGGTTGGCCACCAAGCAACAAATAGTATGCACAAACACTTTCAATGACCTTTGTGTGCAGGGGCCCAATGAGTGTGCTAAGAGGCATGCTTAAGAATGAAGGCTGGCTGTCTCCCATGCAGGGATTAACAAGCACTTGGATGAGAGAAATGCCTGGCTATTTTGTTTTCTTTTATGGATATGAAATGACACGTGGATTGTTTACCAAACATGGAAAAAGTAAAGATGATATTGGTAAGTTATACGTAACTGTTGGGAGTGCAGCAATTTCATACGGATATGCGTCGAATTAGCTTAGTATTTCGTCGCTCAGCGTCTTCCCAAACGATCAACGAAAAATTTAACGCACCGCAAATACTCCGGCATTGTATCCATTATGCGTTTCGTCCTGTGGGAAATTTTGTATCAGCCTCATCATAAACTCTCAAACTTTATATAGCGTTAGGTTGCGAAGCTTCAATCGATGAAATAAATTGCGGTGGTCAGTTGTTGGCAAATTTTGCATGAGCTGATACCAATCTTCACCCCGCGGTAGTGGACATCTGTTGCGTATTCCCTTCTTGTGGCTGTCGTACGGAGACTGCATTTCTTCAATGTGTTAATCATCAGTAGCGGATGTGGAGGAGAAGTTGCCTCGAAAAGGTCTTTTCGGACCTCAAAGAAGCACAACTTCAACTTATAGGCGCCCCTTTACTTGGCATATCGTCCTCCAACACATGAACGACTGTGAGCGTGAAACCTGGTTCCTGAAGAAGCTTAACTGCCCAGCGTAACCGCTGTTCTGCATAGTTTTCGTCGCCAGGGCTAAAGCGAAATTATAGAGGAAAAGCTATCTTTTTACAAATGTATTTTGATGGTTGTTAGGATTTAATTGCAGTTAAACCGCATACCTTTCAGAGGTGTACGTCCTAGCTCACGAGAAATAAAATCTTAACAACTAACAGGGTGACGTCGTCTTGTGGATCGAAGTAAACGTTTGTTGCCATTCTCTTCCTTAGTTTATCGCGCGGCCGCGGTACTGAAGAGCATACGTTAGTATTGATCAGATCAGAATGCAGGGATGAAGCTTGAGGGTTGGAAAGTTTAGCCGAGAGGAAAGTAAGTGGAGTTTAAGATTCTTATTTTCTACGAATCACAAGTAGTGGTTTATGCTTTTGCAGTAATATTGGTGTTGTCGTGGTGCCAACGAATAAGCATAACTATAGTGCTTTGCACCGAATATGGTTGGAGGCATACATAATGACATGACACGAAGGCACATTGCTGAGTAGTAAAATGGTGCCATGATACTGAGCTGCATACCAGCATGGAAAACTTATGTTTCTAAGGTTAACCTACGCCGGTTGCTGACCCGCGTATTTACGGAGCATAGTCAGGAATTTGTAGTAATGTGAACCATTAGAATGGTTGGGATGACTCAAAGTAAGCCTGGTGTATGGTTGGAGTAAAGCAGTTTATTTTTTATAAATTATTATTATACCAGGCAGTGCTGAGCAAAGGACATGAGACTGTTGAAATCATCATGGAGCGTATTACTATCAGTGGATGTAGATGATCTTTAAGAATGGCTTTGGATTGAGTAGTGTGTGTAGCAAAACCTGTGAATCCAGGATTAAGTAGGCTTAAGTATTAGTGTTTGGAGTAAAATAGCCTAGAACCTTTGGTTTCCCTTTGTTGCGGTAGTGTCTTATTGTTCGTGGTTACGTTACTAGCATATTTTGAAATGTACAAAAAATTTCGAAACCATCTTGCGTAAAAGAATCCTCATCTAAACCAGTGGTTTTCAACCTGGGGTGGCGACCCCAGAAGGGTTGTGAACCATTTTTGGAGGGGTCGCGAGTAGATACTGTATGATATGTACACACGCAACTGTATTACATTTGCTTCATTCGAATTTTAGTTGGGGGTCGTTGGGTTGTAGTGGGTTGCTATAAGGGATCGCGGTACAAAAAAGGTTGAAAACCACTGATTTAAACATAAATACTACGAAGACCAATTTGCTAAAAATAGCAGAAAACCAGAAAAAATTTGGGTTTTAACCAATGACATTTTTTTGCAAAGGTAGTGCTTCTCCGTTTCCGCAAAGATTAAACGTTGATGGATGTCCTTGCTCATTTACAAAATCAATTGTAGAGTTCTGCCATCTCGACCCAGACTAATTTCCCCCCTGCAAACCCCTCTCCAAAGACTAATTCAAGCATAAAAATAAAATATCTTTCACCACGCCAAGTAAATATCAAATTTTTCTCATCAATCAGCCCTGAACTCTCACTTAACGATAGATTGAGTTTACAGTAAAGTGGACATGATGTATCCCGGTGCATGTTTAGAAATTGTCAAAACACAATCTAGCACGTCCTCCATGTTAAAATGCATGTCTTTCTCGACAACCCTAAAATTCCCAAGTAGTTTCAATCTACAAGTCAAGAGATAGGAAAATTCGTACAAGCTACAGATCGATATTAGTGCTAACGTACCTGTCAAAATTATTTGCAAAATTGATGCACGCAACATTGAACGCCTATTTTACCAAAATTGTAAGTCAGCAACAATGTGGTTTTCGCTATATCCATTCCGCATCACTGGCCATTGCAAACATGTATGAAAACTTTCTCAAACACCCTGATAGATAACTTATCTTTTGTGCAGTTTACTTTGCTCTTAGGAAAGCCTTTTACGTAGTAAAGCGCTCCGTTTTGCTAACAAAGCCCCAGCACTATGGCCTAAGAGGAATTAACTTTGAACTAATGCAGTCGCATCAAGCCAACAAAACTCAGTATGTTGAAGATGAAAAACACTAAATCAGGGGTGGGGAACCTGTTTACTATCACGGGTCGTATAAATTGTGAATTATCGCTGGCGGGCCGCAAATTATATTTGATTTTATCCTGAAATTCTACGTTTATCTAATTATGAAGGATGGAGTTTGAAGTATTGTATTGTGTAACGTCTTCATAGAGGCTTCTTATGACATACTATCTAAGTACCCGCTTATCATGGAGATTCGCTTTGACGCGATTTTGTATTCTAAATTGGGTAACGAAACTTCTGATGCGGGCCATGTTAAATGTTCACGCGGGCCGCAGGTTCCCCACCCCTGCACAAAATCGTCCACAAAGCATTTGTTTCTGGAGTCCTCCAAGAATTGATCTTAGGCCCTTTGTTCTTTTTGTTGTTGATCAAATGGCTTACCCAATTCCAATGCCATGAAAACTACGTTGTATATTTTGGTGATGGCAAGGCATTGGTAGAGTGCCAGTAAACAACAAAATTCAGTTGCATGTGAAATGGCTAAAAATATGATCGGCCAACTGTAAACAAGTTCTAATCAAATACTTCTAAAACAAAATATGTTACTCAGAAATAAACATGTTGATATAAATTCCTTTGAAGTAAATGTAGACGGCAATCGTATTGAAACAGCTTTGAGTTATTAATGTCTTGGGGTGTATTGTTTACGAGAAATTGTCGTGGAAAGAAACTGTAAACTGTTATGTTGTAAAAAATATATATATTGGTGGCATGTACAAAGTTCAGCGTCATGTGAGTAACCAAGTACTTTGAACAATATATCATAGCTTAATAGATTCACCAGTGCAATACGGAATAATTACCTGGGTAAGAGCAGCGATCAGCGCCATGTCATCCACATCCAATATAAGTAGCTTTAAATCGCGCGATAAGATGTTTGGACACATCCGGATATGCGACTTCTGACTTTACAAGCATTTAGAAAATGCAGAAAAATCTGCAGTTGTAATAAAGCAAGCTCTAGCTTCGTGGCAAGCTTTTAAGGAATCTGCCTACTTGACTCCGCTTTCATCCTATTGTGACGATTCAAAATTGCACATAGTTGTAAGCGACAGTAGTGACGTACGCAAGTGAATAAATTGCAATTTATTTCACAGGGAAACTAGTTTCGTATATTTGACACATCTTCAGTCCTGCAAGCAGTAAGAAAACTTACTAGCGCAATGTTGACACTGAACAAGACAGATTTCAACAGTTGCAAGCCACATGACAAGAGAGACACTGGCGGTATTCTTCCCTTTCCTTGTTGGTGCACATTAAACAAGGCCATTGATTCCGCATTGATGTTACCACCTAAAGATATTGTTGTCACCTCCTACTTAATTTGCTTTTGTTTTTTTTCATTGGGAATGGGTCGTATTTGCTTTGCATTAGGCTCTCGTGAGGTGTCTTTGGTTTCTAATCGCATTGCGAACATTGCAAATCGTGTATCTACCCAGCAGTAGACGAATTTCGCTTTTAGACGAATTTCGCTTTTGTAATTCATCACATCGACTGAAATCCCATTTCCCGTACGAGCCATTATACCCCTCGTTCTCACCCTTTTTAATTAAATGACGCACATAGCAGCGCTACACTAATCCATAGCTATCGTGACGCAATTCCATCTCCAGCTATCAGCCAATATTTATGATATTCGTGAAAACTGCATACAGCTTTTGTAGCAAAGCTCGGCGATATTTTAAATGCGCATGCGTCACAATTTGCTAATATTGCAACTCCGGTTGTCGAAACCTCATACCGAGAACAACAGGCTTCCACTTATTTTTATTGGCCAGTTGTAACCGTTACACTACAAGTAGCCTCGCATTTTGGAATACTGCAGCCCTAATGACCTCCCACATACAATATACATGTTCTTCGCAGCCTCCCACATACATGTTATGACTCGGTTTATTTGGACCTTATCGCAGCGGCAGACAGCGGTGCTAAGTATCAAAGTAACCATGTTAGCGCCTTCTAATGCGCGTTTTCTTTGCTAGCGGCACCTATCTATGCTTATCTTCCTTCATCTTGCGTGTGTTCCTCGTTAGCGCCATGTGTGCGTGAGTTGTACTTCGTTGTGTGTGGGCGTGAAGATGTTGAACATGACGGGTAAATTTTCACCCTCACTTAGCAAAGGAGATAGTGCATATTGCATCATGTATACTGTACAAGCACTTGAGAATCTCAGAAACTTGAGGTGCTTTTGACGAGTCTTCTTCCATTAACTAATTGCTTGCTGGCTTCGTCTACGCCTTTTCATCGCAAGGAAAGGTGAATAACAATTAATCGTATTTCTCATAATCAAGAGGGAAATATTTGCAGCTGTCACTTTAGTAGTATTCTGAGCTGGTAAGGAGTCAAACATGGCACTGTTCTAACCAAATAACCACGGCGCCGATACTAGCAACCTGTTCATTGAAAAATATTAGGCCTCCATGGGGGAACAAGCCACTACCATGCCACTTTGTGGTGCGATTGAAGATATAATCGATTTCCCTAAAAACATCGTTAGCTATCTGTGTGAAACAAATGCATGAAAGGGTTTCGCTGAGCAAACACTTAAGTATAAACAAAGCCAAAAATCATACACCAACTGGGTCAGAGCGTAAATTTCAAATAGTGTGATCACGGAGCATCCACCAGTACACAGCCCGTGATTTGACTAAAATTAAAATTGCCCACTCTTCTTCGGACTAGCTTCCTTGTAGGTGATGGTTTTGCCTGACCCCCTACGGCGTGCTTGTCGTTGTCGGCTACTACCAGCCGCTGATGTTACTACCTCTTACCTGCTGCTGTTCTTCGATGAAACCAGTTCTGCTTATTCGGTATACCTGCATTTTACGCTTAGCCCCTCATCAGTGTCAATGATTCTTAGTGACTGTGCATTGTGGAACACTATGGTTGATTCTTCTTTCTGGACTGCACGTGTAGTTTTCTCGAATGAAGCAGAATGACGCCCTTGCAATGCATATCAGAGAATTGGTATAGCAAGCTTTCAACGTGTTTGAAGAATGCAGGCCTTGTCTAAACAACAACCAATATTCGACTTGCACCCAAATTCGACACCCGACGTTGGAAGAGATAACGTCTTATCTATTTCAGGAGTAGTAGATGCGAAATGTTTGAAACAACCGGACTAGAAACGACATTTTCTATTAGTTTGTTTGGCTGACTTTATCTAAAGACGAACTCCTACATGTGTTGAAGTTCGATGAAATATGAAAGGTGTTGATCTCTCCGCGTGCATCATTCAAATCGCATAAACTTTTATCGAGGTGATGCGATGATTTTTTGCATAGATAGACGATTTAACAAAAGCAGACGCCCAATCTCGCGTAAACCCTCTGATTTACACTCAGGTATACTGGTGTTACTACTTTCATTTCCGTTTTTGCCATTAAAAACTCCGTACGAAAGTTTCCACTTTTGCTGCTGATCGCTAAAGTCATGAAATAGTTCAAGCGATGAGTAAAAGTGCTCTATTTTTAGACAGTGAGCAATGTGCTTGGTATTAATCTCGCAACTTGACGTGAATATTTTTGAACGGTCAAGTGATTTTCAGTTGGTAGCGTTCCAAAAAAGTCCTATTGCAATAACATCAGTGCGGAATGTTATACACCGACGTTTCTTGTAGGCGTCCTTCCTACTATCATTGCTGGCGGAACTGCTGGATTATTCTTGTGGGTTGCTGTGTTTCCCATCGATGCTGTGAAATCCCGCATTCAAGTGCTGTCCGTTACGGGCAGGCAACAAGGTTTCGCAAAAACTTTCGCTCATGTTGTGAGAACGGAAGGTATGTCGCGTGCAGCGTTTTAAGTGTACAGATTGTTATGTGCCGTGTTTCATATTTTGAATGCATATTCAAGTTGTTCTTTCATACACTTCGCTTTTAATCGCATTTTGCAGCTCCTGGGAGAATTTAATGAAGCGGGAAATGCACTGTTTGCTTGAAAAGTATCATTGAGCAAACAATGAATGGGTGCTGTTGTTTTTTTTTTCAAATAAAAATTTCATAAAGACCATCTGAACCAAATCCAAATGCACTTCAGTGGAGTCAGTGTAACTCGCAAAATGCGCATTCTCATTCCGCAGCACAAAAACTTGTTTGCTGCGTTAAACAAGAGAAGCACATGATTATTTTTCAGATGCTTGTAACCGTGTTTGCGGTAATTATCGGTATTAAGCGCAACAAAAATGATTCCATGCGCATGTTTGCTGTGTGATGTATTAGCATGCGGAAGTTCCCTTTGATGCGCAGAGCGTACGACGTAGACCTCAACTAACCTGGCCTAAGCATGGCAGTGCAGTCGGGGGAAGGAACAGCGCACTCTTCGTTTTGTAGTCACACGAATTTATCAGTGGGTTCGTAGTGTTTTTTTGTGAATTTCTTAACATACAAAAATTTTTCAGTGTTACGTGAATTTTTTATCGGTGTTACGCAAAGCACGTATGCTTTCAATGAACCGTTTCACCACCAGGCGTTCTTTTGGAACCTTGCCACTGCCTGCCCACAAATATGCGTAAATTTTCTTAGAATTTTCTGAGTTTTTTTTCAGTGTATACTCTTGCTGAGTGCTTTTACGTAACTGTTGTGGTGGTTAGTGACAACCGTTGCTTAAACGCTTGACATGCTAGCAGTGGGTTTGGTAAACGTCATATCATAACGTCTTTGATGGAATATTTTTCTTTCAGGTATGCTTTTCTCAGTTTTGTCCTCCTGTTTTTTTCTGGCACCAAAACTAAGCGCTTTTTAGTTCAGAAAAGTTTAAAACTAGTTTTTTGTCACGGAGCGTTCCCACCTGTTTCTGTTTCTGGCGCTACGACACAGCTTGCAGGTCAGAGAAACACGTATGGGAAAAATGAGTGCCCCACCAGGAGTAGTGATAAAGGTCTGAGTTTACAGTGCACGGAAGGCAAATGGCAACCTGTAACCAGTGGGGGAGTCGACTAAGCAACTGAGTGTGCAGTCGTGCCAAATGAAAAGCTCTGACTGCGTGCTGTTTGGACGATAGGCTAAACGATGTTTGTGAGGCAATGAAGGATATCATTATCGTTCAGTGAAAAATAAAGGGCGATTTTTGTATTCTAAAGGCATCCGCGCACTGTATAATGGACTTCTTCCCATGGTGATTCGAACATATCCGGCGAATGGAGCTCTGTTCGTGGCCTATGAATGGACAAGAAAGAACTTTGGTGCTGCAATTGGTGTACGGGATTAAAAGCAAATTGTGATGTGTGAAACACTGAGGTGCCTAATATCTCCGGCCGTATTTGCTACTGCAACGAATACCCGTAGTTGCGATACGTACTTGCTTTGTAAAAAAAAAACTGCGCTAGATGACTATGTTTGAAAAGCACACGGTTTTGTCCTTCACGCATTTTTCACGTTTTTTTTTCACACACTACACTTCCTACGAAGCGTTGCGTGCGGATGTATGTGCTGTTGATGTCAACCTCCGTGCTCAAATCACGGGCTCCGTGCATACGCAAGACGTTGAGTGGCGCATCTCCGGCGGGAGAGTTTTATGTGATGACTGCTGCAAGGTTGTGCAGGCTTGTCCATGGGGCACTTTTTCGGTCACATCCCGTGGGATACCCACGAAACTAGTAATACGAAGCACATTATATCATGTATATATTTACTGTCTAGTTTCTACGGAGCCGAGACTCAAACACCCCAAAATTTCCACTGAGGAATTCCATTGAACAATGGGTGACCCTTTTTTAGTTGTCACCCAGAAAAGGATCCGCCTTATTTTCGGGAACTCGCATCACTCTGCCATGGTACGAAGCTACATGTGATACTTCCTATGTTGTGAGCATACAGTTATGGTATACAACTTCAGAAAATTCCTGCTGTATCACGTAAAATTGCTGACAATTTGACATTGGACAAATCCCATTCCTGTGGACAAGCCTGTGTGGAAAGATGTAGAAGAAATCAACACTACATAAAATTTTTTGCTGTTATGCAGATCACGATATGTTTTTCTCAGATTTGTTCGTGATGTGATGATTCTGTTGATATTCGTAATTTAAGTTTGAGATAAAGTTGCCGGGTTTTCACGCACGAAGTATGACTGTTTTAAAGTGAAAACCGTGTACAATCATGTCATGACCTTTTTTTGTGGAAGAAAATCCTCAAAAAGACATAAGCACGGTACAAAAGATTGCGTGAATGTCAGTAGATTCTGCGCACTTAGGAAAAGGATCAGTTGAGCTTTCGGTAACAGACTGAAACTGTCTGAAACGAACAGGTGTTAGCGAATGAAAAATAATAACGGCGATCTGGTGTTAATTTTGCAGTCATGAGACATTCACCATAATACCATGTGTTGTCCGTCTAAAAGCTGTGTTGTCAATTTATTTACTCTCTTTTACGATATGAACTTCTATGCAAACGTGTGACCAGGCGCTAGTATTGTGATGGATGTAACGTTAGCAACAAAAAATGGTAGAACTCACTGTAAACAGTTTAACTTGCGAGTTTACGCAGATATTTTGTGTGATTCAGCGGATTTTGTTCATCACTTTCTAACTTGATTCAAGCGTATTACAGTAAAAATTGTGTTCTACATCAACTAGTACCGTCCGTGTCTTGTTTACACGATATGTTGCATGAAATGCAAATCGACAATGTTATGAAGTGACGTGAATTTGTGCAATGTTTGAAAATCATGTCATTATATTGCTTGCCACAACTGTATGTTACATTCAACTCGGGGCTCGGTGGGAGCGAACCGACAATATCAGAAATATATGTTCTTGCCAATCGCGTGACAAGTTCCGTCAAACTGGAAAAACTAAACATCTTGTTTAGTGCGGCTGAACTTTATCCAGTTTTTAAAAGTCAAAAATAAGAAACTGACGCTTGTGTAGATACCTTACGTCTGGTCAGTGGCTGTCACAGTTGTCGCTACTATTTAATAATAGTATAGTAGTGACGGATATGACATTCAATAATAGTCGACCCGTGCCTTATGCTAGTAACGTTCACTAATGTCGGCACCCAGAAAAAAAACAAGTGCACCATCCCTGAGTTGTCATTTTTTGCGAATTTGTGCTTTGCAGCATGTTCCGTACCGGAAAGGACATGTTGCAACTAGTAGCCCATCGTGTGTTATCACCGGAAACTCCTCTGATGCGTAGTTCTTTGTGCGCTGTGCACACGAACAGTGTCGTAGTTAATCACAGTATGTGCAGGGTCTCACGTGTGGTTGGTTGGAAACGCATTGCCGGATTCGTTTCGCTACGCCGACTCGCAGTGTAAGCTCATTGCATAAATCGTTATTCTCTTCATACGTGTCAAAATTGCATCATTTTCCCCTCTGATACGTGCACAACACAAATTTATTTGCACGTAATGTTGCCTAATAAAAACTCTGGGCCTTGGTATCGCACTTTCGTATTTCATTCTTCGTCAGAAAAGCGAACAAACTTACGATCCCCCATTCTACGACCACAGCTAAAGCTGATTCAGATCCATTGGTCACAATGGGAGAAGCTGCAGCAGCGCATTCGGCATCCATCTCCCTTTATTAACCTCGTAAAAGTTAGTACTTACGCTTTTAATTACAGATTATGGTGACACATACACTCGAACCTAAGGTTTACAGTGTATTTAACGTATGGAAATGTAGCTTGTACCCTATCGACATGAATAGCTGCGTTTTATGCTCACGAGCTGAATGTCAGAGGCAAGGTAACATCTCCCACCCAAAAACATGTCAAGGTAATTGAGTTACATTTCGTACCGACTGGCAACTGGAAATATTCCCTGTCGCGTAACTTCGGGCCGTCAGTAGCAAAGCAGAGAAATGGTTGGGAATTTGAGATCGTCTATGCCACTTTAACCACCTGTATCATGAGTTTGGCTGCGCGTATAAGTTGGATTGAGTCAAACGATTGGATTGAACAAGCAACCTGGATTTCTTAGTTCCCACTTGAACCACGCTTAATGTGCGCAGAATACACTTCACGGTAAAAGTGCATACGAACAGATAAAACAGCCATGAAAAAGTACAGTATTACTTCGCAATATTGTCACGTTGCCCCTCACAAATTATTATCAACAGTCAAACCACTGAGGTCGCGCGGAAATAGGAAAGTCTACCCATTTCAACGAGACGAACCACGCGCAATTCTTCGGCAATGTTACCGGCTGCTTCTTGACTTGTACCATCGACTCCGACAATTGTTTTGTTCTTTAAGATTAAACACAACACTTCGAATAAGTCAGTTTATGCAAAACGTGTGAACTGGTGCAGGAACGCCTTCAACATAACTGACAACTTAAGTCCGGGTGAATATTGTTGGCAGCGTTGGTCCATCTCAGTGCATTAGCCTTTATCAACTAAATACCCCAGAATCGCAACTGCTGCCTGCGTATTCGCTTCAGACATATCTCAATAACACACCACTGTACTCAGTGGCGTAGCGAGGCTAAGTGCCGCCTTTTCCACCCTTCAAATTTAAAAGAATTTAAAATGAAAGAAGATCATGTTTCGTGCTTGTTTAACGATATAAGGATTAATAAAGCATCTTGAAGATCATAATCAAACACAAACTGAAATGGGTCTTGTTTCTCATTGTCGATTATGAGTCTTGTTTTTTCTGCTTGTCGCCACCTTCATAATTTTTCTATTTTTTTTTTTACTTTCTATACATATGCATATACAGACCCGACATGTTTCGTCAAATTTTCTTCCCTGTTGGTTTTTAGCCTCCGGTAAGCCCACCGCATGGCATTTTAATAGTTTACTCATTCCAGAGGATCAAACGAAAAAATTTGGGTATGTGATTGCGGCATGCCTACTTTACAGATGTAAACATTTATGTATGTTGATATTTCGTCTAGTATCCCCGTCTTTAACTGAAAAAAATATATGACTGCATATAGCAGGCTATATGATCTCAGTGATGTAAAGAACGTTTCATTATCACTTCACGTTTCAGAAATGATTTAATTCTCTTGCAATATATAAAAGGCTCCAAACGTTATCTCTGCAGGCACTTGCGCGGGACCCATTTTGATAGAATAGGTCAAATATAGGTTTTAAAACTGGCTTTCGTGAGAAGCGTTTGACTTGCAGTCTTCATCGTGACTTGCACACATAGTCTAGCTGTTGGACTTCTTCCAATTACACGTGCACAAGTGCCGGTCCAATGGGGCGATCGCCCAGGCCTGGAACTAAGTAGAGCCCCCTGGAAAATTGTGTTGGACATACTTTTAAAATATTGGACATAGTTAAAAATTCTGGACCCCTCAGAAAATTTTCGCCCCCATAGTGTCCCAAGCTGGTTACGGGCCTGTGATCGACCCCTTAAAACCTACGCAAGTAACTTTATTCACCATAATTTTGTACAATTCTGAAAACAAGTTTCGCGATAGTATGAGACTTGACTATCAAATATTACTGAAATCGCCCCCCCATAACCTTACTGGCTGGATCCGCCCCTGCACGCAGAGCCGGATTAAAGGGTAGGGGGGCCCGGGGCAATTTTTACCGGTGGGCCCTATGACGTAATTCATGACGTCATCGTTTGTAAAAGTTATGTTTTCGCTGATTCGCAAGGTTCCCGTTTGTTTTCCGGTAGTCGAGAATGTGCTTAATAAATGCACATACAGTTAGTTGCGATAGAATTTATGATATCAATACTAGAATGCATTTTTACTAAGAAACAATATTTCACAGGCTAGAGAGTGACTCGGCAAGAAACAACATTCATCCGAACAATAAGCAGAAACCAGAGATTACAAACAAAAAC
>Ga0210059_1003687_pt1 | contig 24616 bp, 19 predicted proteins | sample Ectturendosymbi2_FD_188042 | JGI IMG/M metagenome (GOLD analysis project Ga0210059, IMG submission 188042) | Ecteinascidia turbinata endosymbiont from Florida, USA - Sample 2 (SPAdes) (version 2) | ecosystem: Host-associated > Tunicates > Ascidians > Unclassified | place: Key West, Florida...
GGTCTGGATTAAGGGGGGGACAACGAGGGCAATTGCCCCGGACCCCCCACTGCAAGGGGGCCCCCCGTGATGAAATTTGTTTGTTTCAAATGAAATACTCATCTGAAAAATTTTTGTGATTCAGAAGCGATACAAGAATACAATTCTATATTATATTCTATGGGGCGCCGTTCGTAAAAATATTATATCTGACAGATTTAGCACAAAAGCTGCTATCTCTGTGCATACTTAGCTATCTCTGTGCAGAGCGTATTTAGCTATCTCTGCGCGCATTTAGCTATGTCTGCGCAGAGATAGCTATCTCTGCGCGCATTTAGCTATCTCTGCGCGCATTTAGAGATAGCTATCTCTGCGCAGAGATAGCTAAATGTGCACAGAGTTAGCTATCTCTGCACAGAGATGGCTAAATGCGTGCAGAGATAGCTAAATGCATGCAGAGATAGCTATCTCTGTGCAGAGACAGCTAAATGCGCACAGAGATAACTATCTCTGCACAGAGATAGCTAGATATGTGCAGAGATAGCAGTTTTTGTGCTAAATCTGTCAGATACAATATTTTTACGAACGGCGCCCCGTAATATTCCTGTGTTGCGCTAAGTATCACGCACCCCAACAGCAACTGATTTCTCTACATCTACAAGTTTGAATGTCTGCCAGTTTTAGTAATCGCTGCTGAAGAGCCTATAAGTATTTTCGGTTTTGTTCAATGCAAATATGTTTGATTTCCCTGGTAACTTTTTCCTAATAATCGTTCTTTTGACGTGGGTATGACTCTCTACTCGTGCATCACGCGTATTGCACAAATGTCACGAAAACGTTGCTATTTGCGTGCTAAAGCTAGTGGATACTGACTGCTGTTTAGTATCAATCAGTGTTGCCACTGGGCTCAGTCTCGTTAACACCAGGTTGCTGCATTTTTCAACATCAGATGACATCAAATTTTACGCTACAGTTTCATATAAGTTAAATGTTTCTATTAACAAACCTAGCAAAGAGCGATTACCCTAGTTGAATCCGAAACATAGCCAAATATCGCCAATGGAGAAGTCCATTATAATTTAGGTAAAATGTTAGTCTCAACGCAGCGAAGAAAGCTTCTTTAGTCTGAAACGATAACCAAATACACATTAAGGTGAGAGATTGATGAAAGAAATTTAAAAATCATGAATCTAACTTATTTTCGTCCTACAATGAGAGGAAATGTCGAAAACAAAGACAACAACCCAGTCAACATCAGATTTGTCGACAAGACATCAGACATTTATCTGAGAACATCATATCAGATGTCATGTTAATATATCAGAAGTGGCAACACTGGTATCAATCAGTGCTTTCACAGGCTTCTCGGCAAAAATCACTAGATTCACAAAAAAATTCACTAGATCGGAAAAAAATCACTAGATTTAAAATTTTTGCGTCGAAATATGTAGTTTTTATTGGAATGATGTATCTATTTACTTTATTGCCCAAAAACCTTTACATCATTTGCATGTTTGTAAAAATTGATCATGTTGAAGCCTGGAAAACCTCATACTAACCATCCTCCTCAAACTTTTCTCAAGAGCAGAAAATGACACCACTCGCGAGTATTTAGAGCAGGCATGTGCAACCTTTTTCACTGACGGGCCACATTCGAATTTTGAAAAGTTATCGCGGGCCGCATCAATTTTTATTGGATAAAACCTTATTCATTCCCTTAAAAATTAGTTTAAAGTGGTCACTCAACAGATATTGAGCACATGTTGTAATTTCATCTGTGTCATACTACCAACCGCATGCCGGCGACGGGCTTATTGAAAAACTGTGAATCAGATGAGACATATGATAGGGTTACCATATCTGAAGAAGCAAAATTCCTGACAGTCTCAGTGGCTACTTTTCGCGACAACAAACAACGCTATGCTGCATTTTTAGTATGTTCGTACAACTACCAATCGCAAAACAGCATTACTATCGCTATACATGCAAAATTTTTGTAGACGCTGGAAGCAGTCAAAGAAGCAAATGTTGACGCTCTTATCTTCACAGCGCATGCACATTGTTTCGAGTTAAAACGTAATTTGCTAACTGGCAAACTTCCGGACATCAGAGCATTTTTTAAAATTATTTCGCTGTCACTGAAGGCTTTTCCCTTCTCTGCTATTGCTTCACTAAACTTGACGCCCAATTCAGTCCCAAGCGAAGTGTCGTTTTTTAGGGGGTATCATTTTCTATTCTCCCGCACACGGGTGGATCCAGCCAGTTAGGTTAAGGGGGCGATTTCAGTAATATTTGCTAGTTAAATCTCATAACGGCTTCGCTACTGTATGAGTGATGACGTATACTTCACAACACTCTTGTAACAAAACAATGGACAACAAAATGTCCCTATATCGCGAATGCTATTTTCCGAATTGTACAAAAGCCCGGCGAATGTAGTTACTTTCGTAGGTTTTAGGGGGGGGCGAACGGTCCAATCGCCCCTACCTAGATCCACCCCTGTCCCTGCAATTACATCTTCAACTGATGGGCTTTTCCAACCCGCAACTGACCTAAAATTCCCTCGTACTGTTCTGAATGCCTGGAATTGCAGTGCCGCTTGATGTTATTTCTTTCAGACAACAATGTTATTTCGGCAAATCAAGTAAAGAGCCCTTTCATTTTGTTGAAAAGCAAAATACTTCACAAACCACTCGTCTTTAAACATCGCGCCTTCATCAATAATTTTTCGTTTTTTGGAACACGGCGTGCTTCGCATAAATTTGCCAATCTTTGAGACTAAATTACAGTGGAAATCGCTGCTTTTATGAACTGCAAAGCAAATGCTCTTATCATTGGTTGCCAACCTTTGCAACATCTTTTTTCCCTTGTCCTGCTCCAAATTTCTATCACTCTGCGTACTTTCCCAATCCCAACACTTGCAAAGACACATTCCTCAACTTTCTGTGCTACTCATTTCACAATTATTTACCACAAGCTTTTGCACTTGATTAGAGGTTTGCAGCCCATGAAGTTCACAAAGAACTGTAACATTTTTTCATTACCTGGCAGTGGCACCACAGACCACGAAGCGAATATAAATTTTCGCGCCATTTGTAATTGTTACGCTACAGCCCAGAATAATGATATCAGGTAAATCAACTGAAATCTCTCTAAAGTTTAGAGTCTAAACTGCACTACTCAATCTAAAATCAAAACTAGTAGTACTCAGTTCGCACGAACAACTGCCTGTCTGGTCCTAACGATTTGTTCGAACAAATTCATACAGCAAAGCCTCTGCGATCCTCGCATATGAATCACAAATAAAAATTTTGACATCACACAGAGCTTTACCTGGGCTGTGGCGTAACAATTACAAATGGCGGAAGCGTAACAAATTACAAATTGTTTGTAAACTTCAAGGGCTGTAGCGTAACAATTATAAATTGTTTGGGAAATTCTGGGGCTGTAAACCTCTGATCAAGTGCTAAAGCTTGTGGCAAATGATTGTGAAATGAGTAGCACGAAAACTTGAGGAATGCAATTCATTTGAAATACCATTTCAAGATCATGAACAATACCACGCGGGCCGCAGTGCGGCCCGCGGTTTGCACATGTCTGATTTAGAGCAATCAACCTAACAGGTAATTATTTCCACTGCAGTGCTCTTGCTAAGAAATAAAGTTACTGTCATGGCCAGCATTACAGCAATTAACACTAAACAGCACGAAGGTGCAAACAATGAGGAACTTAAATTAGAAACACTTGTTATTCTGTTGGCGCAAATCTTCAAGCAATAATTCACATAATGAATTGTTTACGGATTAAAAAAGGCAGAAAATCTTTAAAAAAGGACTGAAATGTTAGAACAAATACAACCGATTTTCTTGAAATACATACTTTGAAAAAAATCACTGGATCACTAGTTGAGCCTAAAAATCACTAGGTCTAGTGAAAAATCACTATGCTTGGCACCAGTGGTATCAATGATCTCAAACTTCTGGTGCAGTCTCGGGGCAGCCGCAGCCGAACTGCACCTTTGTTTCGTCATAAAGGGTAACGTGTGGTGGAAATGCACTTTTCTTCCGATGGTTACTATTGTTGTGTTACTTCATAAATATATGAAGCTATTCAAGCCATTTACACCGCATGTTATTGCGTGGTCCGTCAGAAGAGGTTTTCAATCAGTCGATTCGCAGAACGAAAGAGCAGAAAACGAGATTGCAGTGTTTAGCTTGGGCGATGCCGCAATCTGTAATGCCATGAGGTGCTATGAAAAGTGCAAAGCTTCTAAGAAAAAAGCGCAAGGATTCGGATAGTTAAAACGCCGCGACTGAATCGCTGTTTCTAGCAAACCTTTCAAGCAGCATGTTGAAGAAGTGGCGTTAACCAGAGCACCTGGAAATGAAAATCAAGACATTCGCTTGGAAACAACTTCCACACTCAGCCTGACTGGCCATATTGACATATTCTTTTTCCGGTGTTTTTGTTTGTAATCTCTGGTATCTGCTTATTGTTCAGGTGAATGTTGTTTCTTGCCGAGCCACTCTCTAGCCTGTGAAATATTTTTTCTTGGTAAAAATGCACTCTAGTATTTACTTCTCGCAGCTAACTGTATGTGCATTTGAGAAAGCACATTCTCGACTACCGGAAAAAACAAATGGGAACCTTGTTAATCAGCGAAAACATAACTTTTACAAAGATGACGTTATGAATTACTGCATAGTGGCCCTCCATTAAAATTGCCCCGGACCCCCATACCCTTTAATCCGGCTCTGATTTCACCCCCACATTTCAGCGACAATCACTCATTTTTGTGTCGAAAATGAGTTATGATCGAAATTTAACTCAGATTAAAGTATTACTTACACAATACTTGAATTTTTTACGTCCTCTTGCGGTAAGGTAGACCTAACGTAGCCGAATATACACCACAAATGGAACCACTTTTGCGTCATAGATAAACTTCGCCACACATGGCCGAAAGTTGTATGTAGGACGAGGCTATCATTTGCGCCGAGGGGTTTGTTTCTTGGTAGTGGATTAAGACAATTGCTGGTCGACTTGCGATACGAAAACGAGTGGTTCAGTTGGCAAGTAAAAAACTATAATCAAAAAGTTTAATAACGAAAACCTTCACCATAAAAAATAGGAAGTTCACTTTCGATAGAAACAGATAGTCAACTCTGACTTCGTGTAACGTACGGGGGTTGCGTAAAAATGTGATGTTATCTTTGATGAGGGGTATAGATGTTTGGGGGATATGTGACAAGCGGGAGGGGATTGATTTTCAGGCAAAAAAACGTGACGTCATTTGCTAACGGTTCCTAATATTGTCATGATTGGCCGAAAACATTCTGCAATTGCGTAGTAACTGGCATTTACTGTCTTGGCCAGCCAGCAATACCGAGTCGAAACTGTACAATTTGCAAAATTGGTTACTTCCAGACATCGTCGAGAGAGTACTGCGTGTGAAGAAGTGATCCAAACCATATATTTCACAATGTTCGTGTGAAGACGTTCGATTTCACACAAAAGCAAATATGGCACAATGCAAGAAACAACGCTACTGCATCACAGGTCATTAAAACTTGGTCGTTCAGTCAACAGAAGGCAAAAACAGAATGAACATTTGAACGACGACCAAGGACATCAACGTTGACGAGCAGCGAAAACAACGCAGAGCACAATATTGAAGCACGAACGACGTGTCCGGAATAATTCCAACAATAAGTCCTTGACCGTATGGCGTTTGAGTTGCGAGTGTCGTTGATGAACGTTGACGACCATCGCTCAGGGTAATCTATCTCACTTGTCATCGATTTAGTTGATGACCAAGAACTAACATGTTGAAGGGCAACACTGCAGTAAGTGAACCTTTGATTTCCTACTGAGAAGTGAATGGCTCGAGGCTAATGAATGGGGGAAGCAACGAGATGCACCAAAACGATAACCGAGTAACGCCACAACAAGAGGCATAGCAGCGAAGCACTATAACACGAAGTGTAAACGATCAATAACGACGCGCGTGCAATAGTGTTTCACTAACGTTTGTTGCGTGCATGCCCTGGTACTAGGAAGTGTGTCGATGCGTGCACGTGACTGTGTATCTGTAATCTTTCAGTTCTCGAACAACTTCAAAAAAACGCGAGTGCGCAGCGTGGAAGAATATAAATATACAAAAATAAATGTTTGCAAATACTGGAAGGAATGTAAAAAAAAGAAAACACATCCGCACAAAAAAGTGGTTTCTGGGTTACAAAGGAATGTACATCTTTTTTTAAGAAAAGCCACCACAGCCTCAGTTTATACTACCACATGACAACAGACAGCAAGAGCATTTGGATGTGGCCCAGCGGACTGACTTAAAAGCGCTTATTTAACTGTTTCATGTCTGCAACACAACCCTGGTACAGAAAAGCCACGTCTTCGCACCACTGTACTAAACAGTTAACAATATGATCAGTGGTGCGCGCGTGTATGGTTAGATGTCTGCAGTTGGTATTGAAGGTACCGTTGTTTGTTAAACCAACTGCACCAATTGTGATTGACCACCGCACACACTATTTCAAAATTACTTGGACGTTTGGCTATTCTTTTCTATGTCGCATTCTGCGCGAACGATTAACTTCAGTGCCAGCAAAAGTTACGACTTGTGCCGCCATCACCAGCAGTTTGAAAGAATAATCGCTTTAACTTGACACTCGTTTCGCTGAAAAATTCATAAACGACACAATTGCGCACGAACAAAAACCGCAGAAGCTGCAGGGCAAAGAAATCGAAGTCCCTTTAACTACCGTCAGTCCACTCGTCGCCAACTGAAGCGCCTCACTCCAGGCGAAATTTCACCGTCGCGACACACGAAGCGCTCGATGAAAGCAGCTGGACATGTGTCAATGGGCGCTTCAAAGGCACTTGACCACTAAAGACCAAGATATTGCGCTAGGCCGACGCAAAAATCGTACGCGGTCAATCACTGTCATCCACTTCTCAGCGAAATCACTTTACACAACCTGCTTAGTTTGCTTGAAATCAACTCTTATGCGAGATCACGATCATGTACTGAAATCAAATGATGGCCTCGGGTTTGCAGCTTTTGCAACTCCACTAATAACCAGTTCCCATGAAAGCAAATGAAATGAATAACAACCACCTTTTACATTTGCATTTCAGCGCCAGTTTGCAACACGACTGCAGTTTACGCATCCGCATCCCGACGACAAAAACAGCCTGAAGCTTACGTGGTTCTCGTTCAGGCGCAGTGTGAATGTTTCCAACTTTTAATGAGAGCGCATCAAAAACACAGAGGTGCGGCTGCAACAAAACTTGTTTCCCAGGTGAACAATTTCTACCCAAAATTTTCTCCCGCTCTCATCGAGACACGAGCTAAACCGCAGCAACATCGACATACATTGGTTGTGGTATTTAATTTCAAATACGCTGAAAACATACTCGAAGTACCGGCGTCGCTATGGCGACATCACACATGACATGAATTGTGTGGCGCTCGAAAGCGACGCGGAAGGCCTCAAGTGCTCTCGGCAACGTTAAGTACCTTCATAACAAATTTCCTTGTTCACATCCACATACAACTATACGCCTGATAGCTTACGATGAACGGAGAGCATTTTAAACGGCCCGTTAAAGTGTTTGTTCGAAACTGATCATCTTCAATTCTCAAAAAAATTCGATCTTACACTGAACTTTGAACAGTGAAATTATGGAGAACAGTTCTTAACTAAAATAGTGTTTCTTTTCCATAAGTTTCTTTTTGCCGCTATTGATGTGCAAAACCAAAATTTACTCTGTGGAATGATAGGCAAGCATAAATGTGCTGAAAACTGCGGACGGATCTCAATATCAAGATTGCAGTTAGTTGGGCACATCTTCCAAGTTTGCAAGATTCAAGTATTCAATTGTGACATCATGACGTGCGTAAAGTAATTAAAACACGTTGGTATGTATATTTCAAGGTCGTCTTTGCTTTAAACAATTTCTGCAAAAAGTATTGCTGTGTTATTACGAAATAGCAACGTTTTCATGAACTTCGGAAAAAGGATATTCCTTACAACAGAAGAAATTTTAAGGGTGCGCAATCTGTGCATGCACTTTCTTACCCTTGTCATATTTAAACCAGGGTTTAGAAGAGACTTTTGCTAGAATGGCATGGTAGTAAAGAAACTACACTGTACGCGTGGGCGCTTTTATAAGAATGGTTTTATGGCCGAAAAATTATCCCTTCATCACAAGTTTAACGCCACTGTGGCGACAGCAAACTAAGTTCTTTCCGCGTGGCACAAGCACTTAAGTCTGCTTGCATAATATCGGCACATTTCTTCACTGGCTGGCTACTTAGATCTAACAGTAGGATTTTCGCCAATGACGGTGAAAGTTAAGTGGAAGATATACTACACACAGAGCGCACAAAGCCCGTATGACGATTGCAGCACGGCTGCAATTGATTGCTGCTAGCGAAGCGGTTGCAATCGCTCTTTCGATTTATGCACAGTGCAACATTGAAGTCCAAGCCCTCGAGACATTTACCACCAACGAGTTTCGTGCTTGTGCCCGACGCAGTTTTAAAGCGTGAGGATCGCCGTCGAACGTTTGTGGAATGTCCATCACAGTTGTGGAAACGCAAGCCAAGCAAAGCAACAGCAAGGAACGTCGTTCACACCGATGTGTTTTGGAGTCAAGCGAAGAGGCGGACGGACCAAGGTGTGGCGCTGTGTCTCAGTGTTAATCACAGCGTTTACCTCATTACTGCGCAGCGGCTTCATCACTACCTCGTTACGACGTGCGGTTAAACACAATTATATTAGAAAACGATTTTGTTTATTTTTGTGTATCCATCAAACTTATATTTTCCTAATGACTTTATTTCAAAGTGTGTAACTACATGTTATCTTCAGAATGTGCATATACGTAATTGTAACTAATATTAAGCACCATTTCTTTGAAAAAGTAGCTCAAAGTCATCAACCTTCCACAGTTTGTTGCGAGGGAAAGAAGGGAACGGGTAACTTATTACGGTCGTTTGCCTTTAATCGACGTCTACTCGGTGTAATCGGGCAGTGAAAGCCGGCACGGTTTTGTTGTGCATAGATGCAGTTAAGCCTCAGCAAGCAATAGTGGTTGACAACGCTATGTGCGAACGCGCACTGAAACATGAAACACTTGCAAGATAAGTTGTTGAACACTGAAAACACTGTGACACAAAGTGAGAATGCTTCACAATGCAACATGGCTACAATCTTACCAAAACGAAAAACAGACGGAAGCTCAGTTGGGTTATCATTTCGGTTAGCGACACACAACCTCGCGTTCAACATTAAGTTATACACTGGTATCTTTTCAAAAATCTGTGTTACTATGGAAGTAAATGTGTATCAATGAAAGCGACCAATTTTTATAACCTGTTAAAGGCAGCACCGTGCCTCACAGCACAACTTGTCTGAGCTTGGTGCAGGTCACGTGACTAATAATCCTGCCTTTTCTTAATCACGTGACAGAGGTAGATATTTCGAGCGCGATGCCAGGGCGTACGGATCGCACAGGGTGGTGTCACCGATCATGAAATCATCTCCAGAAAGACACAAAATGCCACTGTTATGTGCAGAAAATTTTGCTTTGAGCGGCGCGCATTCTACTTCGAAAAGTGATGAGGTGTCACCAGCCCTGGCGGTTGCCCTGCGCGATGGCGTAAATACTGACTGGCGATGACGTCAACATGCAGGCAATTACAAGTTGCTTTCACTGCCTGGACAGCAGTAGTCAGTGGGTCGTGTTTTATCGGAAAAATATTCGAACTATGATGCTTAGGCCCAACTAACTGAAAGGTTCGCACTATCCAGGCTTTATTTTCGTAACGAAACCGCCAGGAAGTTTAGTGTCCGCAAGGACCTCTCGTTCTCCAAAAGTCGAACTTGGACCGCATGGCGGTTCGCGAAGGTATTACTTGACGAGCGCACGAGGAAGGGCGCTTAATCCAACACCTGATCCACGCGATGGACGACCTCGATTTTCGCTGAACAGCAGGTGCAGGTGCAGACGAAACCGCCCATCACCGTTGCTCACGCTGCACCGCGTTGCCTCAGTTCACAGAACGCGTTCCACCCAGCGCTCACAGCCTGAAGCAAAACCAAAGGCCTCTTCGCAGGAGGTGGTATCCAGCTGTTTTTCATAGGTTGCTGACACTCGCCGTCCTTCCTGCTGCTGGCTTACCGTTGGCCAGGCGCACTTTGCCTTTTTCGCCGAGCTTCCTCCACACAACCTGCGTCGTAAAAGATTTTGCTTATTGCGATTATTACTGCTTTGTAGCAATGCAGTGCGGGCTCGGGCAACACTGAATACGATCTCTTCGCTTTTATTGCGATTCGCTGTTGCGGTCGCAAAAGGAGCCCGCACTTGCAAACTGAGAATGCAGCGAGCAAAATACTAAGATTTCAATTGCAAAAAAAACAGAATACAAAAGTCTGTGCACGAAGCATGAGGCACGACTACAGCAGTGTGACATGAACAAAGGTTTGCGCTGCAAGTCATGAAATGTCACAAATCATGAACTTGCTGTGTACTGCATGTCCATACAAAGCAATGGGCGATCATTTTCTGATGGCTGTAGTAGACGAATCTTCGAATACGAACGTGACGCGTATCGTATCGAAGTTTTGGCCTTCATACTACACCAAACTTTGACGTGGGAAATTAAAAAACACTAAAAATATAAACAAACTTTCAACGACAATTTTCACTCATATATTACACTGAACCTTTTTTGTCTTTAAGTCATCAAGTCTAAACAGACTCTCCGCTGTGTAAGTAAATTTACCAAATACAAATCAGAATTGCCAAAAAGTTCGGGCCTGCTTACAACAGCGAGACTCATCTGCGTTTCGCAAACAAAGTCTGGTGGCGCTGGTGTGCGAGGGAGGCAGCACACAGCGTTGCAGTGCGGAGAAATGTCAGTACAACGGCGGAGAATGTCAGCACAACGTCTGCAACATGTTGTAACGGAGCCAAGCAAGCCATTTGCACTCCTATGGCTTGTGTTTTTCTGGCCGCTTTAAGGTACGCGAAAATTCTTGCGACTCGAGCTTTTGAATCGATACGTGATGACAACAACACAAGGAAAATGGCATCACACGCACCAAACCAACGATTCGATACGTTTTGAAATCAGTCGTTAAACTGCAGTACAGTAAAACACATGGAACATTTCGAAAAGCAGGTAGGAAAGCCACAAACGCGTGAACGTGCGTATGATGCTTGTGTCAACAAAAGATCGGGTTTCCTGCGGCATTCTGCCCAGGTATATCCTGCAACTACGGTTGACGTTGGCTGCGAGATGAGTGAGGCTTGCCACTGATCTGTTGTTCTGTTAAACAGGCTTAAGGTAATACATCAAAAATAAATGAAGGAATGTCAATCTTTATTGATAGAAGTGTATCTAGCACGAGACGTGGTATCTGCACTGCACGACGTCAACCGCTCCCAGTCTCAGCACCAACTGGTTCGACGCTAAAATTAATCGAAACCGATCTGTCAGTTCACACGATACGAACAACCACTTAGTCTCGCTCATCACAAAAATCGTCAAACTTTCCTTGCGCTAATTGCTCGTTTCTTTCCTTTCGCTAATTGCTTTGCGACTGACGGGACATGCAGAACAAACTGACCTCGCAAGATATCGCACTGAACGGCGTAGTTACCTTGTTCAGCATCTATCACACAAAGACAAGCTGTATCATATCTTACCAATCAATCGACTGCAACTGAAAATAAACAATAACACCTTCTCTCGCCAAGACTTACCCCGTTCCTTGCCAAGCACACCGCATGCAGATGTACGCGAAGTTGAACACTAACATGAATAGACGCACATTTCCATTTACTGCACTCTTGCTACGACAAGCATACTTACTTCTCACACGAACGAATCTCCAGGATGCTGAGCCAGTAAAAAACAAAACAATAAAACGTTTTTTAAATTTTTAAGAGATGCGTGTGGACAGTCAACAGCGCTCTAAAATTTTCTGCACCGTTAATGATATCGAAGAAGCGGTCACGGTCACAATGATAAAAAGCAGGTATTCGCAAATAGTTCCATAAATCAAATGTTCATATTCAACAACAATGGACGACCCTGGGTTTATTTTTCGGTCATTTTCCGGTCATAGACCAAAATTTTTTTTAAATGACCAAAAAAATTTAACTCAGTTCGGTAATCATGTCTGAAAAGGCAGGCTAGTGAATACTGCATGGTGAGATTTAATAATATTATGGGACAAATGAGCGGAATGTCTCAACGAAAAAAGAAATCCAGGGTCAACCCAATATCATGCAAAATCTAAAAAAGCGAACACGTGTAGCTTACGTTGCACATCTCACGAACCATTGCTTTTTCTTTTTCATCGAGCAGGCTGGCATCAGGTAAGCCGTAGTTGGCTCTGACCCCCTCATGCTCAAGCCGATCCTGGAGCTCCAATACCTGGTCGAAAAATGTCGAGGGCAATTACTGGAAAGGTGAGGATTTAGCAGATACGTTTTATTTGCACGAGACAAATCCATCAAAACGTAAGCAGGTTTCTTCAACCGAAACTTTCACCTCTTTGCAAGACTGAGAAACAACCAAATCTCAGCAAACGAGGGTTTTGCGAAAGCTACTCCAGCTCACACGGTGCGCACTCTTACGCGCAACCTACAAAGTTTGCAAATGCAAATACAGTAGAACTCGTCTAATTCGTCAATTCGTTTAAGTCGTCACTTTTTCGTCGGTTCCGGCAGAATCCCTATCTTTTGTGTACATTTCTGTTCGTCTAATTCACCATCATCTAATTCGTCAATTTGCTTAATTCGTCACCTCTTTCTATCCCTGAGAAGCGTTTTGTTCGTCTAATTCGTCATTTGCAGTTTCGCTTTTGATGTCTAAGCAGCTAGTACATATGGGAATTCAAACAAATTAAGGATCTTTGTCTGATAATTGCTGCACCTCGCAATTTTTTTATCGAATTTACACACTAGGTTCGAAGCGCGACCCGACTCCCCATTGAGAGAACGCGGAAAAGTTTATTAAGGATTGAAAAGGAGTCCCGATAGAGCAGAAGAATTAATTGCTGTAATCAACCATTACGTCATAAACATGTATTTTACTGTAAATAAGAGCACTATGTTTACGAGTTACTATGATAAAGTATACGAGCTTCTATGATAGAGTTATAACCTGCTTGCATAATTCATCACTTTTTTCTAATCCCTTTGAGGTGACGAATTAGGCAAATTCTATTGTATCAACCATCCGCACGACCAAAGCGTTCAATGTTCGGTGGTTACATCAGCCCTGGCATTCTCACATGTCATGCCAGTCTGGCACAAGTTCTAGGAAGTATAACAATCAACATGTTATACTCGGGCAGCCTGCGAAACGTTACAAAATAGTTACAAACCTTCATTGCGTAGGCAACTGACTCAGGTTTTTGCGGTGACATGGAATTGGAGGAAACATTGCTTTCACTGCCAGACAGGTGGTTCTGCAAGTAAGAAATAGCGATTTTGTTATCTGGAACACCAATTGATACCAGCTTTACACCTCAACACGCATCGGTTTCTTCCCACAAGCATCTGGAGCTTCAATTTTTTTCCACGTTTTGTGTAAGAGCAAAATTTGAAAAATTATTTTTATCAGAAGCTGCCAGTAAGCATGAACTTGCAGTAAAATCAAATAATCTTTGAAATACACGATACACAATTGCGTCATGGTGCAGAGCAAATGGTCGAGATACAAGAGTGACTGCGAAAAGTGTAAGATCGCATACTGATCTCATTGCATGTCAGAAACGTTTCAATGCACACACTGAACGTGTCACACGAACAGTTGAACTTTTGTTGCGTGGGTCAACACCTACACACTTTCGTCAAGTTGCAACCACACAGAAGGCCGCACAACCTTGCCAGTCTGTTTGAACCCAACCGGCTTGATAAAAAGTCTTGTCTCGCAGCTCTATTAAATCGTCCTGTTGCGTGTCCACATAAATTGCTGAGAACAGGAGCAAGTGGAGAGCAAATAAGTTACATCCAACACCGCTGCTATGTGCGTCGCACATTGTTTCGACACGAATCTCTATCGGATTGTCGCAGTCATTTTGCTGCGATGCGCAGACAATGCACGAATGGTACACGAAAGATAAGACTGCGGTCGTGTTCCTGGCTTATCTAACCGAATATCGAGGAAATGACTGCCATATCCGCATGCCGGTAGTTCAACTAAGGTTGTCATGACTTCATGCCAGACTTAACACTGTGTCGTATGACTTGACCAGTGGCGTCATTACAGATGCAAGCGTAGAAGTCAAACAGAAACACACGACTTTTCAAGAGTCACGGCGTTTCAAATATCAAAAATCAACGATTCTTAAATTTCTGTTGTTGATCTTAGTACGTATCAGTCAACAGGTATTTAACTTTCACCAACTCATTTTACTTCTCAGTTTTATCGGACCTAATGTCACGTAGATTTGCGAACTCGTTTGACCCACTACTGTTTCTTCACCTTTCATTTTTATTGAATACCTTAGTGATGCAAACCGGATAGCAACGTATATTTTGTTTTTTAGTCCAGCACAAATCGCTACTTACAGCTTTTTACGGCACCGAGGTCTTGAAAAATTCACTTCCGCAGTTTAATTCAAAAAAGTAAGTCGCATCTGTTTCAACTTTCCTACAAGGCTGAGCAGTCCGTGTCGCAGCAGACACAAAGTAATCGCTGGTCAGCCAAGTGAAGATCTTTTCACACATTAAATGAGCAACTTTTTTAGAGTCCAGGGTTCACCACATGATGTCAGCAGGCCTATTCTAAAAATAGCCTTAGCATGATCAGTGTCTTCACACAGATGAATATCATTAATTATTAATAATAAATTAATTAAAGGTAAATTGAGCATTTTTTTATTTCGAAAGTGTGCATGAAACTGGCAGACCTTCACATTAATCGATACCCAAGAAGTAGCTGTCAGTTTGAAAGAAGTTGGTGACTGGTTTAGACAGTTCGCCCTGGTTTAGACAGTTCGCTTCAGTTTTCGATCGCCTATAGCTTGCCCGCCCAGGCTAGAAACGAGTATGTTGTCAATCACACGGAAATAATAACACAAACCTCTACAGTATACTCTTGAGAAAGCACGAAATAAACTACCGGAACCGTAACATTCCACGACAACAAAACAACCTGTCCAACCGCGTCAAGGTTAAATGCTGGTAGTGAAGCGTACACGCAGCGCAAAACGCCTCGTTGCAGACCCTGGCCTTAGCATCCAAACATGGGCAAAATTCAACGACGGAGAAAAGGACGCCACGGGCTAAGCTGCATGTCATAAATACTGGAGTTATGGCATCGGATAATCAAATATTGAGTGAACAAAAGATGCCCAGCTTTTTATGGATCCAATCCGACGATTTCATTATGGAATGCCTGATCAGGGATTCCAATGGAACGATGTTAATGTTTCTCGAAAAGCATTAATCGACGCCAGCTCGCACCGCGCAGTTTGGTTGGAAAGGAATGTCATAACGAATAACACCGCGGCATGAACACCACGCAAGAAGTCAAAGGGACCTATTGCCTGCTATGGGTCACGTGTCTTTCACAAATAAGGATTGATGTTTTCAGTTCAACAGAGTTGAAATCAAATATGGAGTAACGTGGACTTGACAATAAAACGACCTGTAGTTCATATGTTCTTGACAGTAAAGAAGGCACTCGTACTTCTACAGCATCAAATAAAATACTTGCGAAAGCTAATATTCGCTGTTTCGACTAAAAATCGAATGAAAAGGTCAACGCTAGTCGCTAAACAATGGAGTAAAACTAAAGCGAGGAAAGCACGAAATGCTATGGTTCATTGATTGTTGATTATTATATTTTCAACAAAAAACGACCAAACCAAATGATGAGTTGCTTGAAAGCTGCAAGGTTTGCTTGCTGGTTGGGGATGGAAGTCGCAAAAGGAACCGACTTTGGCACTGCAAAGCAAAGTTCCTTTACGTCGCAGGTCCAGAACACGACCGTTCAGAGCATCAGATACCCTTTGGTTCTCACACACACGCAGGCCATAAAACGCGCCGCTAAAGCACAATGCGTGAAGATGACACTGCAAAGCCGACCAACACAGCTAAACATGAATTGGTGCTTCTGTGGTTGAAGATGACTCAAGCGTTGGAATTTCTTTAGTTCATCAGATAAGCTGCATGAGCAAGACTGGACGGTCACACACCGCTATCCATCAACTGACAGCCGCAGTCAAGCTAGCCTTCACGCGAACGAGCAAAGCTGAACTGCACAGCGCACGGGCGGAGATATGACCGGGTCGGAGGTCTAATTGGTACGATAAAAAGACGCACCGGTGACAGGTTGACGATTACAGAATGTACTTAACAGGGACATCGGGGTAAAGTAACGGGGTTGAACGGTTGAACGCGTAAGCCTTTAAAAAAATTCTTGTGATCATTTTTAACCCAACGAGGGCAGCGGTACAGTCATAACGCAATCTTTACTGTGAGCCATGTCTCCGATTCCATGTTTAGCGGAACGACTAGAGCAACAGTAATCAACCCACCAGGCATAGTGAAATAAATTCCAATGCAAAAGCAGTTTCACACGCAACACATTCTAACTTTTGTTGCTGAAACAGAGCGGAAGCTATCGCACATGCAACTAGCAATGAAATTTCAGTGGGGTAATACTAATAACATAGTTATTTTTTTAGAACAAACAAAAACCGACGCGCTAAGTATGCTTACTAAAACTTTACCCTGACCACAGTTTTTGTGCAACAAAGCCTGCTTTTATCGAAATGATGTCGTTCGCCACAAAATGTCAATCTGAAAAGCACTGATGGCACAATTAGAGTTTCTCTGCGTAAAATAACCCTTACTTCACACCCAGGCCCAATGAGCTAGCAACAGAAGTCGTTGTCACCGTTAACTTCTTCGAAAAACGCGGACCATTCGCGAGCGACGAATGTCCAACAGTTAACAAGATATTCATGAGAAACAAGGTTTTTAGGTTTATTACGTTCTGGGAGCAATTGATGGCACAGTTGCGGGAATGTTATTGCTACGTTACTGCTTGCAGCAAAATGACCGCCTAAAATAAGCTTTTTTAGCTGCGAGATTGTTTGTTCTTTAAGAACTAAACCCACAGTTGCTGGTCTGATACAAAAAAACTATTAATTGAAACAGTGCAAGTTCGCATGTTGATTTAAAATTTTGGTTGGGCTAACAAAAGCAGCTTGGTTGAAGATTGTGCAACCTGTGTATCAAGTGCCGCTCCCCGTTCAGCGTCCCATTTCCTACAGCGGGGTGATCGCTGCTTAGCGCGGAGTGAGCGCATGCATTACAATGTTACTGGACGTGCATCTCAAGGGTAGGTAACCCGCTACTCCCAGCCCAGTGACTTTAAAAATGAATGATGAGCATGTAATTTAAAACTACTACTTTAATCTTTGTTCATTAGTGTTGAAATATACTGTACTTAAAAACATGTTGTTTTCTCAGTAATAGTTCATTGTTTCTATTAATGCAACACATCAGCTGTTTTTATCCGTAGCGCACAGGTGGAAATGATATACTTGGTGTTTCCTTCCCTTTTTGATGTCAAAAGGGTTTTGTGGCTCCTTATGTTTTCTTTTCTAGGGGAATTAAGTTAAAGTGGCTCTTAAGAGATGTGAAGTTGCCCAGCCCTAAGCCAAAGTATGCAGAGTGAACACAGTTTATCACACGTTAATCATCTGACTGATACCAACGCAGCATTTCTAGTTCGAATAACGATCAGTCAGAAATCGGAGACCTCACCAACTCGTACAGGGGTCGGGAACCTAAAGCTCGCGAGCCAGATGTGGCTCTTTTGATGACGGTATCTGGCTCGCTTGATATTTTCTTAACACGATTGTTATGAATTGAACTTTTTCTGTACTTTTCTATCTAACAGACTACAAAGCCATCAGCAACACCAGAAGTAACATTAACAGTAAGAAACATGTTATTAATGACAAAATTCAGACATTTACCATTTTTTTTAATTGTTTGTTTTGCTTAAAAATGGACACGTTATTTAGTAGGTTAGTTGCATTAAGTGTTGAAAAATATTATATGGCTCTCACAGAAATACAATTAAAAATATGTAGGTTTCATGGCTCCCTTAGCCAAAAAGGTTCCCGACCCTTGAACTAGTACGAAGGGACAAGAGGGTTGATGAAAAGTTTCGCACGCACTAAACATAATCAAGCTGTTCCCTATTACCAGCACACACGCCGCTCGTGGTGATTAACCAATTAGCTTTACGAAATGAATGGATATGGTAAAAGTCAAACAAAGGACAAGAGCGCGTTTGCTGTTTATTTGACCCTCAACGTTCCGTTTGCGGTGGTTCGTTGAACAATGGATGCAATATCAGGTTGCTCTGGAAGCTCTGCCCTGTAAAACTAAGCTTGTAAGGTCAGTCATGAAAGTCGCACTAGCGACTAAGATCCATTGTGAGTTACATTGTTGGCTCATATAAAGTCCAGCACACGGCTACGTTTGGAGACGAAAAAACATTAATGTTGCATGTACAGGAAATGCTTGACGCAGAAAACCGCGGATTTCACGCGTGGGCGGCAGTAACAAAAATCTTTTCCAGTGAAGTGTTACAACGCGTTTCGTTGTGTCGCACAGATTGGAATCGGCGCTGTTCCAAAAATTGGAACAGAAAACTTCACTACTCAAAGAGACAAGCAATAACAGCAAAAATCACAGAGCCTTTCTACACATATCCACCACTGGGACGCCTAACTTTGGGAGAAACAGAACGTCGCTCACACGTGTATCTTTGGAAAACAACAGAAACAAATTGAAAGTCCATTTTCCCGAGTCTGGTCTTCCAAAGAGAACAAATGAAAGAAATTTCTGGGTTGCTTCAGGGTTATCTCAAAAGGTCATAAATCTTCTGGTATGGAGTTAACAGCGTATTTCGTTGAACGCTAGAACACGTCGACGTAAATGCACAGCGCATCTGTAGAACTTCCGAGCCACCAGAAGTTCACCTACAGAGTGTTCCGAAATCACTCAAATTCGTACCTGAAGTTGTGTGTCATTATTGGGCGCGTGCAAGTTGGAGTATTGTCGCTAAAAAACTATCATATTGCTTATTTTACACTACGAGTCCGTCATAGTGCTTCCCCGATGGATTATATCGCCCCAGACGAAGTATGTACTCAGCGAAAGGTAATCAAGCACCTCGGCGGCTGTTTCTGCGCCAACAAAAACGTCTTTGCCACCCGTCTCGCGATACTGACGACGTGATTGAACGAAGCAAATCAGGCCATTAGGAAACAATTGAAACGGATTATCGCACTTGTTGCGGAAACAACTCCGCGCATTTAACAGTCAGCACAAGAGCCCTCGCTTTGTTGATAGAAGCGCGTGAGGTGGTTGCTGCGGTCACAGCGAGTGGGGTTGTGCTGTCGGATGCGGTGCAGCAACAACTGGTCATTTTCCTACAAAATAATCCACCGTAATTAATCCTTTGTCATCTAGGAATACCGAAGTTGTCATCTAGGAATACCGATCGTGGTGGCGAAGAAGTTGTTGCACAGCGTTCGCATTCGGGATTACATTTCGATATGGCACACCGATCCTTCATCATCACCATTCAAACGGCATTGGTCGGCAGTATTACTTCGAAGCAGCTACTGATCGATGTACTGGGAACAGATTTAGATTAACAAAATTACTTGCTACGCAAACACCGTTTTGATCGATTTTAAAATCGACCTCACCATTACGCAGCACAGCTGGCTAAAAAGTGAAGAGCGAGAAAGTTGAGGCTTAGTTACGCATCGAAGCACTGCGGAGGAAACGTGCGACGTATAATGGTTTTGAGACGTTCCACCACATTGCAATTCCACCGAGAGATTATCATCTAGTAGTCGGTAGCACTGAATCGCAACTTCTGCCTCTTCGTCCAGCAGGGAAGAAAAATAGTAAAACGAATGAAAAATACACATTTTCGAGAATAATACTAACAAAAAGTTCGTGGATCTCGTATACTTGAAATAGCGCGGAGAACAAGCGTGAGCGCAACCAGCTGACGACACTTACGCAACGGTAAAAATATCGTTCGCAAATCGCATACAAATAAATGCGCTGTTGTGAGTTCAACGACGCAGTAGGCATTCATTATGCTTACCGAGCGCTAGTTTGCTACATTTCCCAACAATATTGCTAGCCTTTCCTGTAATTTTCCAGCATAGTTATAAGCGAGTTATGTTTGATCTTTCCTGCCAATGCTAAAGTGGTTCTTCACTTCATTGTCGAACAACTCCAATGAAAATACATTCCACAGTTCGCCGTGCGCTTGCTTTAGTAGTGGCGTTTCAGCATAGACTCGGGCACATTCTTACGCAGACAAAACTGTTTTCGAATTAAACTTCTGCATTATTTCCGATAGTAACGAATCCCAATATTGCGACCAATCAACGGACAGCAGTAATACTTAACGGCTGAAAGGTCTTTATTGTTTACTGCAGTAACAGTCTCGGGAAAGCACCGTTCAATTCGGCCAAATGTTTGTTAAACTTCAAAACTTTAAGCGCAGGTCAAAATTTAAAAACCTTTATTCGATGCAAGTTAGAGCTATAAATAAAAGCTGGTGAAACACTAGCTATCATTTTTCCTCTTGATAATGTGGCAGACAACATACTTGAGTTGCTCTCGAATTTTTGCTATAGTCCAATCACTCTAAATGGCGTTAGCCACAAACTGAGTAATTTCACCACGAATACTGACATGTTTTATGAAAAACATGTTATTTTGCACTGCACCAACACGGAAGCGATCGACGAAACTAGACCTGCCTGCACCAGTGACCATCACAGGCACCGCCCTACTGAAACACAGAAGTGTTGCTCTGTGCAAGGAATAACTCGCCGCGCAAATGGCAGTGCACATAATGCAAACAAAAAGTAATTGACCTGCGACAAAGCCGCTTATCGTAGTCACGCTATTTCGGGCATAACACCACCGCAAAAGTGAAAATGATTCTTCTGCAATACCTTGATCTACAGCAAGTTCGGATAGCGTGAGTTTCATGCAAGGAACTATTGTTCAATGTTAGATGACTTTATAAACGACAAAATGAGTATCTTGTTCACATCTACAACAGACGACAACTGTGAAAGCGGGATACATCTGCATGCACAGGAGCATTGATGCAATGCGACAAAAACGGGGCTGATTTACGCGGGTTGCTGACCTCCGCCGTTCACCGATGACCCGTGAGTCAGACACCCGCAACAAGTCAAGCATAGTTCAAACACTCAGCTATATTTAGAAAAAGCGTAATGTTTCTACGAACCTATGAGGCATTGTTATTTTCATTGAACATACTGCAGACAGTCTATGCCATACCAACGCATTTCTTAATTAAATGAAATGGGCAACCACGCATTTTAACAAGAAAATCTGACAGTTTCAGATTCAACCGTTGTGAAATTTGACAAAAACTGAGTGACATTTGATTACATAGTATGCAATATCAAGTGATGCCATAGCTTGTATTTCAAAAAAATGTCAAATTACCCGTGTAGGGACCACTACCGCAGGTTTAACAACCACTGGGCTAGTGTACAAATGTTTCCAGCGAATCACCTACTGTCTACATGTGCCAGCATAATAAATCGCCTGAAATTCTCAGGCGAGGGAAGCAACTCGCACTTTAGCGCACCAATCGAAACTAGAAAAACAAAAAGGTAAAGAAGTGATACAGCGTATGTTGAGGACCACGACATGAAACGCTCACCGTGAGTGGTTCATAGGTATGTGCTTAAACCGGTGGTTCTCAAACTGTGTTACGCGAGGGCTTTCCAGGCAGTGCGCGAACACTTTCCGGGCCATATGCGAAGCTTAGTATGAGGATATACCAACTGTCGCAAACTACAAGTATTAAATTGCTTTTTGTTACTTAGATTGTGTGTTGTAGAGACAGTGTTGTAGAAACTGGGGTTGCAAACGCACCCCAAGATGTTCTAATTTGTTGACAATTTGGGCACGAGCTCAAAAATTTGGGCAATAAAGTTTGGACATTACAAAAATACTAATAAATTTCATTTCTTTTTATTGAATGTATAATGAAAGTTTGTTACGTCACATAAAACACAAAAACCAAGAACCTGTTTCTAGGAAATTCGTGTTATAGTACATGAGAGTTCATGAGTAACTGACTCACTTGGAAGTTTAGGAAAAGAAGGCACTTCATTTACGTGAATTAATGATTTTACACTGTGGGTATCGAGTAATTTTACACTGTGGGAATCGAGCATTATACAGGGTACCTACTTAATACTAGCAGAGTCCATGCCGGGCAAGTACAGAAAAGCTGTATTTTTAATTATATGTAGGCTACAGTGCTTGGGTGAACACATTTCGCAAAACAGTTTGTTGCATATTGCCTACAGCAGGGGTTCTCAACCTTTTTCCCGTTAAGTACCCCATAGTCATAAAACAATCAACCCAAACCCCCGGTAAGCTGCAACAGGGCCACATCAGGCAAAATCTACACGGAGTTTCCAATCGGCACACATTATCCTCTGGTATACGATGTTAAAAAATAGCAATACTTGAAAACTCAACTGCCATCGAAGTACCCCTGGAAATCTTCCCAGGAACCCCTGGGGGTTTGCGAACCCCAGGTTGAGAACCACTGGCCTACAGTATATGTCCTCAGCTAGGTGAAGTTCTTTGTTGACAGTGACAGCTGGAATGTGAATGTAACGCCAAATGACAGAATTGTGAGGCAGATGCTCAGAGTACTGAGCCGGCTGGCTTCTGACAATGGTCTTATACAGCCTAGCATATTTTTTCAGTTGGGTTATTGATAACCAAATTTCACGTAACAAATTTTCTATTTTCATGTCTATGGTAACGTGGCAGAGGAAAACAGAATGTGCCAGAAAATTTGTAGGGAGAAAGTTTGTCGCATAAAAGTTTTTCGGGCAATTTGGGGAAATTTGGGCAAAATATATTTTGCACCCTCAAAAAATTGCCTGCTCCTACACCTACGTGTAGAGCTCATAAATATATCTAAGCAAATTAGGTTCTTGAACAGAATAGGCAGTGATAGTAAAAACACACGACGTGGTGTGCGATCAAAAAAGATTGATAATCACTGCTTAAACCACTTGCCATTTCTTCAAAGGCCCTTGAGCCGCGAGCACCCGAAAACAAAGTGAGGTTAGATTGTCACACAGTAAGCGGACAGAATTATCAACGGCAAAAGCACGTTTGGCCGCAGTACGGAATTTCTACGACGCCTATACCGACGCTGCATGCCTACTGGGCAATCCTGATTCAATCCATGGATTTTATGAAACTTTCGAAAAGCAACATTTCGGAGTCTCTATTTATCCCTTGCATACTCAAGCTTTGGCAAAACCTGATCATTTGCGCAGCGTTAACCAGTTTACAGCGCTGTTTCGGCAAACATAGTTTTTCTCACAAAATAGGCAAATGCCAGCCAAATTTGATGTGGTGTGACTGCTTCACTCATAGTGTTATCGCATGTCCAGAATACAAAGTTGTGCTGCATCAGCCTTAGGCGCGGAAAAAGACACTTGTTAATGAGTCTGATAATCGTATTCATTTCAAAACTGCTTCTCTAGAAAACTGTAAACTACTTGCTCTTACCGAATAATGCAAAGTCATTGGTGAGGCCAACCGGACAAGAGCACAATTTAATATGGTTTCAGAAAAGAATGATTTGAGCACAGAAAAGTGGTCTCAGTAACATTCGAAAGACAACATCCCAAGGAAACTATTGGTACTTCGGTAGCTTAACCAGCAGCATTTTTCGAATTCTCTTCTTATCTCAAAAGTCAGAACGCGAGTGGGATGCTCGTGTAGGCGCGACCGCGCCTGTTTATCTGCAGAAAATTTCAAGTCAGCACATCATCAACCACACTCTGGCACGGTTCAAGTCAAAATCGATTGCCCAGTCCACAGCTTCTTAGGCGCTTCCTCTTACCGATTGCAACCCTCTTCTCCATGCTCGATACCTGTCGATGCGCTTCAAGATATGAACTAGATAGTGTCTACATTTTGGGAAATTTTTGCAAAGCTGGGTAGAAGTGTGTTAATGATTCTTACTTCTTTTTCTAGCCGTTGGGCGAAAATTACCAATTACCCACTTAACACTGCACTGTTATGAGATTCGCGTTGGACGGGAATCCCAAAAATCACTCAAGCACGACCGTGAGTTATCGGATTGAAGCGCGAGTGATTCGTCGCCCTTGGCTTACCTTCGTGAACGCACTTGCTAACTCGATATTGGGGCGTTTTTACACTGCAAGGACTCAATTGCTGCGTGCGCTTGGCCTATGGTATTGCAAAAGCTGGGGAATAGGTGAAAATGAAACGGTGAAAGGTGATTCCACTACACAAAGGTGCTTTGTGTAGGTGTTGTTGGAATCGCCGAGATGTGATTTTATTTGGTGTTGTCCGAAAAACACAAGCCAGCAGAGAAAATCGTGGAGAACTGCTGGGCGATGAGGTCATGAAAACCGCGTCGCATCGTAATTGCAGTCTTCAAGTGACTTTCATAGAATTTGAACAGCTTCTACATGGCAGGAAATGGGAG